>JAAUXU010027282.1_pt1 | contig 24256 bp, 19 predicted proteins | sample 7278151 | NCBI WGS metagenome assembly JAAUXU01 (sample SAMN14350113, study PRJNA611818) | marine sediment metagenome | isolation source: surface marine sediment (1.8m) | place: French Polynesia: Moorea | collected 2018-08 | reverse complement strand
TACTGCCGTCGCCGCGAGCGGGGCAATCGCACTTGGCCTGCCAGGCGCCGCTGGCTGGATCGTGTTGGTCGGTATCATGGGCAGCATGTTGGCCGCGCGGCAGGGGCAGCTGGACCCTTTCTGGGTGGCTGCCGGCGTGACCGTAATCGGTCTATCGGCGATGGCCCTGATATGGCTGCGTGGTCATCCGGAGTCGGGTCGAGCGTTGATTCTTTGGCTGGTTGCGGTCGTCTGGGCGGCCGATAGCGGGGCCTACTTCGCCGGCCGTGGCCTCGGAGGCCCGAAGCTGGCACCCCGGATCAGCCCGAAGAAGACCTGGAGCGGGCTTGCCGGCGGCATCGCGGCCGCTGGACTGGTGGGTTGGATTACGAGCAAAGTGGCTTTCGACTTTGGGGCGTTCAGCCTCGTTGCGTTAAGTATGCTGCTTGCCCTTGTCAGCCAGGGGGGCGATCTTTTCGAATCGATGCTGAAACGCCGATTCGGTGCCAAGGATTCGAGCCGCCTAATTCCCGGTCATGGCGGTTTGCTGGATCGCACGGACGGGCTCATAGCGGCAAGCCTTTGCCTTGCCGCCGTGATCTGGTTCGCAGGGGAAGCGAGGTTCTGACATGGCGACGGCAATAAAGAGAGCAGAGACGCGTCCAGACGCGGCGGCTCGGCGGGTCACGATCCTCGGATCCACGGGTTCGGTGGGTTGCAGCACGATCGACTTGATCCGCCGCTCACCAGAGGCCTACCGCGTTGAGGCACTGACCGCGCACCGGAACGTCGAGCTTTTGGTCGCTCAGGCCTGGGAGCTTCGGCCAAAGCTGGCGGTCATCGCGGACCCGGCATGCTACGACGCGGTCAAGCAGGGCCTGGATGGCAGCGGGGTTGCTGTGGCTGCGGGTTTCGAAGCGCTGGTCGAGGCTGCTCAAGGGCCAGTGGACTGGGTGATGGCGGCGATCGTCGGCGCCGCCGGCCTGGCCCCAACCTTAAGCGCCGTAAGGTCGGGTTGCGTGGTGGCGCTGGCGAACAAGGAAACCCTTGTCTGTGCCGGCAATCTAATGATTTCCGAGGTGATTTCCTGCGGCGCGACCTTGTTGCCTGTCGACTCGGAACACAACGCCATCTTCCAGGTCCTCGACCAAGAGCGCCCGGAAGGGGTCAATCATCTGATCCTGACCGCTTCGGGCGGCCCCTTTCGCACCCATAGCCGGGAAGAGATGGCTGAAGTCACCCCCGCTCAGGCCGTTGCGCATCCGAACTGGGACATGGGCGCCAAGATTTCGGTCGACTCGGCCACAATGATGAACAAGGGTCTCGAGATCATCGAGGCCCGTCACCTCTTCGGCATGACCGAGGACCGGATCGAGGTCTTGGTTCATCCGCAGTCAGTGGTCCACAGCGCCGTCGCCTACATCGATGGCTCCGTCCTGGCGCAAATGGGAAGCCCGGACATGCGAACCCCGATCGCACATACATTGGCTTGGCCGGCGCGGATCCCAGCACCCGTGGAGCCTCTCGACCTGGCTGCAATTGGCAAGCTGACCTTTGAAAGACCCGACGCGGCGCGCTTCCCGGCCCTTCGCCTGGCCCGTGAGAGCTTGAGGGACAGAGCCAGTGCGCCGATCATTCTGAACGCCGCGAACGAGGTGGCGGTCGACAGTTTCCTGACCGGCGCCTTGGGGTTCCTGGAAATCGCCGAGTTGGTGGAACGGACCATGAACAAAATGCCCAGCGTCGATCCCTCGAGTGTCGACGAAGTGATCCATATCGATGGTGAGGCGCGTCGAACCGCTAACGATATTCTCAGGGCTCTGGTCTAGCGTCCCGGGCGCACGGCCAAATCTGTGACAGAGTCAAGTTAACTTTAGTTTTTTCTTTCAGCGGGTTGCCGGAATATGTGGTGGCGACGTAAAGTCTGGGCGATTCTGGCTCGGCGGACAGAGGCGAGATGAGTATGGAGATCTTGAACGTCATTCTGACCTACGTGATCCCCTTCCTGGTCGTGCTGACGATTCTGGTGTTTGTTCATGAGCTTGGACATTATCTGATCGCACGCCGTTGCGGGGTCAGGGTCGAGGTCTTCTCGATCGGTTTTGGTCCGGAGATCTTTGGCCGAACCGACAAGGCCGGAACGCGTTGGAAGTTCTCCGCAATTCCCCTTGGCGGCTATGTGAAGATGTTCGGCGACGCCGACTTTTCCAGCATGCCCTCGGCAGAACTCGCCCGAATGACTCCCGAAGAGCAGAACCAGGCGTTCCATCGCAAGACCCTTGGCCAGCGGTCCTGGATCGTGGCCGGAGGACCCCTTGCCAACTTCTTATTCGCGTTCCTCGCCTTGGGCGTGCTTTACGGCTTCTACGGGGAGCGAGTTCCGATTATCGGCGATCCGACTGGGATCGAATGGGTCGCTCCCGGATCTCCTGCCGAGAATGCCGGGCTCTTGGCCGGCGATCGGATCCTTCAAATCGAAGACAGCCAGATTGCTAGCTTCGAAGACATCGTCTCCGTGGTGCAGGGCGCCGTGGGACAGCCGCTCGAGTTCTTGATCCAGCGCGGCGCCGAGCAACTCAGCGTGATCGTGACTCCGGAGATGAGCACCGATCGCGATGTCGGACGAATTGGGATCAGCAACGCTCGCTTTGAGTACAACCCGGTCAGTGCCTTCGATGCGGTCTGGATGGCTGGGGCGGAGACGGTGCGAGTCACTGGCTTCATCCTGCAAGTCGTTGGCGAATTCGTGAGCGGTGCACGGCGCTCGGACGAGCTCGCTGGACCGCTTGGAATCGCTCAGGTTTCGGGCGAAGTTGCCGAGCGTGGTCTCGACCAGGTCATCCTCTGGACGGCCTACCTTTCGATCAATCTCGGCCTTTTGAATCTTTTTCCGATCCCGATGCTCGACGGCGGCCATCTTTTGTTCTATGCGATCGAGCGGGTCCGTGGCCGACCCCTTGGGCAAAGGGCCCAGGAGTACGGGTTCCGGATCGGTCTCGCTCTCGTCTTGGCCCTCATGCTCTTTGCAACATGGAATGACATCCTTCGCCTTACGTGACCAAACGACGTGTTGAATGACCGGTGAAGTCCTGGAAAACGAACCGGGGTACTCTACGGAGGGAGAGGGCGTCTTGGCCCGCTTGGCCGCCTTTGGGTTGGCATTTTTCCTGGTCGCCTCAAGCCTTGTGACCGGATCAGGGTCGGCGAACGCCCAGAGTATCTTCGCGGGCGGGACGATCGAAGAGATCCGAATTGAGGGGTCGCAGCGGATCGAGCCTGCGAGCGTTCGCTCCTACATGGGGCTGAACCCCGGGGACACCTTCAACGCGGTGGAACTCGACCGTGGCCTCAAAGCCCTTTTTGATACCGGCCTCTTTGCGGACGTGACGTTTCGCCGTGAGGGTTCGACCCTGGTCGTGTCGATCGTTGAGAACCCAATCATCAACCGGCTGGCTTTCGAGGGTAACAAGCGAATCGACGACGAGGTTCTCCAGTCCGAAACCGAACTCCGATCCAGGATCGTGTACACGCGGACGAAGGTGCAGAACGACGTCAAGCGGATCCTCGATCTCTACCGTCGCAGCGGCCGCTTCGCCGCCGTGGTCGAACCCAAGGTCATTCAACTGGAGCAGAATCGTGTCGATCTGGTATTCGAGATCGACGAGGGCCCGACAACGGAAATCAAATCGATCAACTTCATCGGCAACCGGGAATTCTCCGATGGCACCCTGCGCGGGGAGATCGTAACCCAGGAAACGGCTTTCTGGCGGATTTTCACAGCCACCGATACCTACGACCCCGACCGCCTGTCCTTCGACCGCGAGCTGCTGCGCCGCTTTTACTTGCGTGAGGGCTACGCCGATTTTCGTGTGGTTTCAGCGATTGCCGAACTGACGCCCGACCGTGAGGGCTTCATCCTGACCTTCACGGTGGAAGAAGGCGAGGAATACACCTTCGGCAAGATCGATGTCATCACGTCGCTGCGCAATCTCGACCCGGACGTCCTTCGTTCGCGGGTGGTGACGGAAGAGGGCGACACCTACAACGCCGACGAGATCGAAGAGAGCATCACCAATCTGACCGAAGCGGTCGGGGACCTGGGCTACGCTTTCGTCGACATACGGCCACGGGTCGACAAGGACGTTGAGAACCGCATCATAAATCTGACTTACGACATCCAAGAGGGCCCAAAGGTCTTCGTCGAGCGGATCGAGATCGAGGGCAACGAACGGACCCTGGACGAGGTGATCCGCCGAGAGTTCCGTCTGGTCGAGGGTGATGCCTTCAACGCCACCAAGCTACGCCGCTCGCGCCAGCGGGTTCAGAACCTTGGATTCTTCCGTACGGTGACCGTTGATACCGAGGAGGGTAGCCAGGACGACCGTTCGGTGGTCCGGGTTGGGGTGGAGGAGCAGCCGACGGGCGACCTGACCTTCGGAGCAGGCTTTTCGACCACCGTCGGTCCCGTCGGCAACGTCGCCATTCGTGAACGCAACCTCCTGGGCCGTGGCCAGGATCTCCGACTCAGCCTTACCATCTCCGGCGACCGCTCGGAGCTCGACTTGAGCTTCACCGAGCCCTACTTCCTCGACAAAGATCTGAGCGCCGGTCTCGACGCCTTCCGCGTGGCACAGGACCAAAGCGAGAGCTCGTTCAACGAAACGGTGACCGGCGGCGGTCTTCGGGCGGGCTACGATGTTTTCGAGGACCTCCGGCAGGTCTGGCGCTACACCGCCAAGTACCAGCAGATCCAGGATATCGATAACGACGCTTCGCTACTGGTCCAAGATCAGGAAGGCAGCCGCTTTGTTTCCTCGCTTTCTCAGGAACTGATCTGGAACCGGCTCGATTCCCGAATCAATCCGAGCGAGGGCTACGCGATCAGCCTAAACACCGAGGTCGCCGGTCTTGGCGGAGATTCCTTCTACAGCAAAAACAATATCAAGGGTGCCTATTACTGGCCGGTTTTTGAGAATGTGGTCCTCAGCGTGACCGGCATCGGCGGCTACATGGTTGGCCTTGGACAAGATACCCAGGTCAGCGATCGCTTCTTTATCGGTGGGACCACGTTCCGCGGCTTCAAGTTCGCCGGTATCGGGCCGCGCGACTCGGCAAACCAGAATGACGCGCTGGGTGGAAAGTACTACTATGTTGGCACGGCAGAAGCGAGTTTTCCGCTGGGCCTGCCGGAGGAATTCCAGATCAAGGGCCGGCTTTTTGCCGAGGCCGGTGCGCTATGGGGCCTGGACAAGAATGGTGTGGACATCGATGAAGACGATGAGTCGAGCCCGCGCCTGACATTGGGCGCGGGAGTGTCCTGGAACTCGCCATTGGGTCCTTTTGTTGTCGATTTCGGAGTTCCGATCATCAAGGAAGATTTCGACAAGGAGGAACTCTTCCGCTTTAGCGTCGGTACGAGGTTTTAGCCACATGCTAGTCCGGTTCTTTGTTTCGCTGATGTTTCTATCAATCGTGGTGACCGGCTTGATGGCGACCACGGGTCTTCGCCCAGCGCTCGCCCAAGCCCAGAATGCCCCGGTCATCATCGTCATCGATACCCAGCGGATTCTTCGCGAATCGGCTGCGGTTCGCTCGATTCAAGAGCAGGTGGGAGAGCAGCGGAATTCCTATCAGAATGCCCTGAAGGAGAAGGAAAAGGCACTTCGCGAGAAAGACCAGGAGTTGATGCGCCAGAGCACGATTCTCTCAGCCGAGGTCTTCTCTCAAAAAAAACGAGAACTGGAAGGGCAGGTGGGGGCTCTGCAGCGCGAGATTCAGGAGAAGCGCCGCGCCCTGGATAAGGTCTTTGCCGAGGGCATGAAGGAGGTTCAGGCCGCACTGGTCGATATCACTCGCGACATCGCCAAGGCGCGCAAAGCAGACCTGGTGTTGCAGAGAGCGACCGTTGTTTACGTGCGGCCGGAGATGGAGATTACAGAAGAGGCTTTGCAAAAGCTGAACGCCAGCCTTTCCAGCGTCAGCCTTCCTGCGTTGCAGAACTAGCCTGCATACCGGACCCCGAGGAGGCCAGGCTGTCGCCTTTCATTGGGGGGTGGTCCAAATCGGCGAATTCTCGTAAAGCTGTGAATCAGATGCTGTCGCCGGAGGCCGAGCCAATTGCGGCGAAACCGCGCAAGTAGAGGCCGGCTCTTAGCGCGCCGAGGTGCCCAACGCTATCGGCAGGTCGCGACCTGGTCTTGCTCGGCGCTGTGGCGAAGTTGAGGGACAATGAAGATGGACGATGCAAGGACCGGCCAGGCGCAGAGCAGGGCCAAGGATATCGGTCAGATCATGGAGATGATCCCGCACCGCTATCCCTTCCTGATGATCGATCGTATCCAGGAAATCGTGCCGAACGAGTATGCCATCGGCATCAAGAACGTCTCGATGAACGAGTGGTATTTCGAAGGGCATTTTCCTGGGCATCCCGTGATGCCGGGCGTGCTGATCATCGAAGCCATGGCCCAGACCGCGGCGGTCATGGTCGTAGAGAGCCTGGGGCCAGATACAGCCGGCAAGCTGGTTTACTTCATGTCGATCGAGGAAGCGCGATTCCGCAAACCCGTGGCGCCTGGAGACATCCTCGAGATCAAGGTAAGCCGGCTGCGCGGCCGCCCGACGGTCTGGAAATGCAAAGGCGAGGCCACGGTTGATGGCAACCTGGTCGCCGAGGCCCAGTTCACCGCCATGATCCTGGACCGGGAGCCGGAGTAGTCCGCCGGGAATTCACGCAGATATCTGCCGATCCTTGGCCAACAAGGCATCGGCAATGCGGCCCGCCAGGTGTTCGTAGTCGACCTTCAGGGGTCCGACCAACCGAGGATCCCTCTCAAATCGCTCTATCAAGCCCTTTGCCAAATCTCTAGTTCGATCGTCGAACCTATCCGCAGCCACGCCGCGACGGCCGGACGAAAGCCAGCGGCGTACGGCAATCGAGGCCATCTCGGCAATCTGGGCCGTCTCGTATGCCACGGAGGCAATCGGACCACCTTCCTCCCAAGATGCCTCAATGGCCTGCGTCGCCAGGCGGACAAGCTCATGGCGACACTCGGGCTCTATCCTTTCCGCCATGATCGGCTGGAGGGAGCTTAGCTGCGCCGGTCGAGGGGCACGAAGTCGCGCTGCTCGTGGCCGGTGTAGAGCTGTCGGGGCCGGCTGATTCTCTGGCTCGGATCCTCGATCATCTCCTTCCACTGGGCAACCCAGCCGACCGTCCGGGCCACGGCGAAGAGCACCGTGAACATAGAGGTCGGAAAGCCCATGGCCTTTAGGATTATCCCGGAATAGAAGTCGACGTTGGGGAAGAGCTTCTTCTCGGCGAAGTACTCGTCCTCCAGGGCGATGCGCTCCAGCTCCAAAGCCAGGGCCAAGAGAGGCTCGTCCTTGATGCCCAGTTCGTCCAAGACCTCGTGGCAGGATTTGCGCATGACCGAGGCCCGCGGATCGTAGTTCTTGTAGACCCGGTGCCCGAAACCCATCAGCCGGAAGGGATCGTTTTTGTCCTTTGCGCGCTCAATGAACTCGGGAATCCGTTCCTTGGTACCGATCTCTTGCAGCATGGCGAGCACGGCCTCGTTTGCCCCGCCATGGGCTGGACCCCAGAGAGAGGCGATTCCGGCCGCGATGCAGGCGAAGGGGTTTGCGCCGCTGGAGCCGGATATACGAACGGTCGAGGTCGAGGCATTTTGCTCGTGATCGGCGTGCAGGATCAGGATTCTGTCCATTGCACGGGCCAGAACCGGGCTCACCTTGTACTCCTCCGCCGGCACGCTGAAGGTCATGTGCAAGAAGTTCGCGGCGTAGCCCAGGTCGTTGCGCGGATAGACGAAGGGCTGGCCGATGGAGAATTTGTAAGCCATGGCGGCGATGGTCGGCATCTTGGCGATCAACCGATGCGAGGCGATCATGCGCTGGTGTGGATCGCTGATGTCGGTTGAGTCGTGATAAAAGGCGGAGAGGGCGCCGACCACGCCGACCATGATCGCCATCGGGTGCGCGTCGCGCCGGAAGCCGCGATAGAAATAGGTCAGCTGCTCGTGCAGCATGGTGTGGTAGGTGATCGTATGCTCGAAGCTCTGTTTCTCGCCCGCGGTCGGCAGTTCGCCGTGCAATAGCAGGTAGCAGACCTCCATGAAGTCGCTGTGCTCCGCCAGGTCCTCGATCCGGTAGCCGCGGTGCAACAAAATGCCTTCGTCACCGTCGATGAAGGTGATCTTGGACTCGCAGCTGCCGGTCGAGGTGAACCCCGGATCGTAGGTGAAATAGCCCGCCGTGCCGTAGAGTTGTCGGACATCGACCACTGCCGGCCCCAGCACCGCCTCGTGGACCGGCAGTTCCCAGGACTGTCCGCTGGCGTTATCGGTTACCGTCACCGTGCGCGGGGACGGCGCGGTCGCCGCCGAGCTCTTTTCGGTCATACCTCGGATCTCCGGGAATCTTCGTCTGTCATGAAGTTAGCTGCGCTGCAGCATAGAGGCTCTTGACCACGTGATCAATCGGGCCGCCCGGTAATCAGGCCTACTCGAGGGGCGGTGCGGAGATACGGGCCAGGCTTTCTTCGCGGCCCAGCGAGGCCATCACCTCGAAGATCCCGGGTGAGGCATGTGAACCCGTGAGGGCGGCGCGGAGTGGTTGGGCGATAGCACCCAGCTTGATGCCCTGGTCATCGGCGAAGGCGCGCACCGCCGTCTCTAGAGCTGGCTCGTCCCAGCCTTCGAGAGCCCCGAGAGCGCCCACCAGTTCGGCCAGCAGCTCTCGTGCGGAAGGGTCCAGGATCTTCGCCGCCTGTGGTGTCAAGCTGTTGGGTCGAGCCAGCAGAAAGTTGGCTGCGTCAGTGAGTTCGACCAGGGTCTTGGCCCTTGGCGTCAGGATCGGCATGGCCGCCGTGAGGCGGGCTTTGGCATCCGCACCGACAGGGGTGCCGAGGCAGGCACAGATCAGGTCTGCCAGGCGGTCGTCCTTGGCTGCCTTGAGGTAGTGAGCGTTCACGTTATTCAGCTTGGCCATGTCGAAGCGCGACGGCGAGCGGCCGATGCCGTTCAGGTCGAACCATGCGATGGCCTCTTCGGTTGAGATGAACTCTTCATCGCCATGCGACCAGCCGAGGCGCAGCAGGTAGTTCCGCATCGCCTCGGGCAGGTAGCCCATCTCGCGGTAGGCTTCGATTCCCAGGGCACCGTGTCGCTTGGAGAGCTTCGCCCCGTCGTCGCCGTGGATCAACGGGATGTGGGCGAAAGCCGGTGGTTCCCAATCCATGGCGCGATAGAGCACGGTCTGGCGGAAGGCGTTGGTCAGGTGATCGTCGCCGCGGAGGACCTGGTTCACCCCCATGTCGTGGTCGTCGACCACGACCGACAGCATGTAGGTCGGCGTGCCGTCGGCGCGCAGCAGAACCATGTCGTCGAGCTGCTCGTTGGCCAGGGTGACCCGGCCCTGGACCCCGTCCTCGATGACCGTCTCTCCGTCCAAGGGCGCCTTGATCCGAACCACCGGGTCGACACCAGGCGGCGCATGCAACGGGTCCCGGTCCCGCCAGCGCCGATCGTAGAAAGCCGAGCGGCCTTCCGCCCGGGCCTTTTTTCGCATCTCCTCGAGCTCTTCCGGGCTGCAGTAGCAGAAATAGGCCTTGCCGGCCTCGACCAAGCTTCGGGCCACGTCGGCGTGGCGCTCGGCGCGCTGCGACTGGAAAACCTCTTCGCCGTCCCAGTCGAGCTCCAACCAGCGCAGGCCATCGAGGATTGCCGCGATCGCCTCGGGCGTGGAGCGCTTGCGGTCGGTGTCCTCGATACGCAGCAAGAACTGTCCGCCATGGTGGCGGGCGTAGAGCCAGTTGAAGAGGGCGGTGCGGCATCCGCCGATGTGCAGGAAGCCGGTGGGTGAGGGGGCAAACCGTGTGACGACGCTCATGGTCTCGGTATCTGATTTCGCTCAGTCTGTGGGCCGAGGTCGTAGCCCTGGCGGGGCTGCTTAGCACAGCCGGCCCGGCTTGGCATGCCTGGAAAATCGACGGGGGGAGAGGTCACGGGTATGGCGGAGGCGGCAGCGGGATCCTTGCTGGTACGGCTCTGTGGCCTACGACCATTGCGCGACTTGGCAGCGGCTCTGGCGGACGAGGGGCCCCGTACCAGCCTGTGGCTGCCGGTCTGCCTAGGTCTGGGGATCGCGGTCTATTTCGCCTTGCCTAAGGAACCGCCGGCTTGGTTGGTGGTACCGCTGGGATCCGGGCTTGCGGCACTCGTAGGGCTCGCGTGGCAGCGACCCGGGCTCCGGACTGGCTTGCTGATGGTGAGCATTCTCGGCCTTGGCTTCCTCGCGGCAATACTTCGGACCCTGGCCGTAGCGGGGCCCGTGCTGACCGAAGAACTCGGGCCCCGTTGGGTTTCCGGTCAGGTGGCCGAGATCGAGATTGTCGAGTCCAGGCCCAGGCTGCTGCTGCAAGAACCCCTGGTCTCCGACTTGGCGGCAGATGCGACACCGCGGCGTCTGCGGGTGCGCCTGTTTCGCCCCTCTCCCGGCCTGAGTCCGGGCGATCTCGTTCAGCTTCGGGCGGTGCTGAGGCCGCCACCGGAGCCGGCAGCCCCAGGTGCCTTTGACTTCGCCAGGCGGGCCTATTTCCAAGGCCTGGGGGCGGTGGGCTACGCCGTTACCGCGCCGAAAGTTCAAAAACCGGTGGCCCCTGCCACCTTGAGCCATTCCTTCCGAGTCGCCTGGGCGAGCCTGCGGCAGGCCCTGGGCCAGAGGATCACCGCTGCCCTTGACGGAGTTCCAGGGGCGGTGGCGGTCGCCCTGATCACCGGTGACCGCAGCGCGATCCCCGACCGAGTGCTCGAGGACATACGGGCGTCCGGCCTCGCGCACCTCCTGGCGATCTCAGGGCTGCACCTTGGCCTCGTCGCCGGCCTGGTGTTCTTTGCATCTCGCGCCGCCCTGGCGCTGATCCCACCTTTGGCTCTGAGTTTTCCGATCAAGAAGTGGGCCGCGGTCCTGGCCGCAGCGGCGGCACTGGTCTATCTCCTGCTGGTCGGGGCCACGATCCCGACCCAGCGGGCCTACGTGATGGTCGGCCTGGCACTGCTGGCAATCGTGCTCGACCGCCAGCCGGTTTCCTTGAGGCTGCTTGCGGCTGCGGCGGCGTTGATCCTGCTGCTGTCTCCCGAAAGCCTCCTGTCGGCCAGCTTCCAGATGTCCTTCGCCGCCGTGACCGCCCTGGTCGCGGGCTACGAGTGGTTGAGCCAGCGCCGGTCGAGGGGCTCTCGCGACCTGGGATTCCTTGCATGGCTGGGCCTGTATCTGAGCTTCCTGCTGCTGTCCTCGGTGATCGCCAACTTGGCGACGGCGCCCTTCGCGGTTTTCCATTTCAATCGGCTGGCGGTTTTCGGGCTTGTCGCGAACCTGGTTGCCATCCCTCTGACGGCATTTTGGATCATGCCCGCCGCGCTGGTTGCCATGCTGTTGCTGCCCTTCGGACTGGAGGCCTGGGCTCTGGCCGCTATGGGCGCGGGGATCGAGATCCTGCTCGTCGTCGCCGGCGAGATCGCCAGCTGGCAAGGCGCCGTGATCCCGGTCCGGGCGATGCCGCTTTGGGGCCTGGTTGCGACGACGTTTGGCGGCCTCTGGCTCTGCCTGTGGGAGCGCCCCTGGCGGCTCTTTGGTTTGGCAGGCCCGATCCTCGGCGTGCTTTCGATCGTCCTGGCCGAGCCACCGGACCTCCTGGTCAGCGGCGACGGCAAGCTGCTCGCGCTGCGGGCCGAAGATGGCAGTTTGGTCTTTTCGACCCTCCGTAGGCAGAGCTACCGACGCGATATCTGGCTTCGGCGGTCCGGGACCGAGACTGCACGGACCTGGAATCGAGGTGACGCCGACCCCGGGTCCGGGCTGCGCTGCGATGCCTTGGGTTGCATCTTCGAGTTCGAGTCCGGGCGCTACCTGGGATTGGTATTGCAAGGCGACGCCCTGGAGGAAGATTGCAGGATCGTCGAGGTCATGGTCAGCTTGGAGCCGCTGCGGGGCCTGGATTGCCCGCAACCCCGCTTAGTCATCGACCGCTTTGACCTCTGGCGTTACGGGGCCCATGCCATTTGGTTGGGCGGGCCGGAGCCGCGCGTGGCGACCGCCAGGGGCCAACGCGGAGAGCGGCCTTGGGTCCGCAAACCCGAAGGCAATCCTGACGCGCGCCCGATCGGGGCAAGAACAAAATAAAGCCTTGGATCCCTCGGGACCCTTATCCTCAGTACTGGCGAAGCAGCCCGATCAAACGGCCTTGGACCTTGACCCTGTCGGGCGGGAAGATCCTGGTCTCGTAAGTGGGGTTGGCGGGTTCCAAGGCGATTGCCTGGCCCCGGCGTCGCAGGCGCTTGAGGGTGACTTCCTCGCCGTCAATCAGAGCCACGACGATGACGCCGTTGTCGGCGTGTTCGGAGCGCTCGATGATCACGGTATCACCGTCGAGGATCCCTGCATCAATCATGGAGTCGCCTTCGACCTCGAGAGCGTAGTACTCGCCACCGCCGATCAACGAAGGCGGGACCTCGACAAAGCTGGAATGGTCGCGTAGGGCTTCGATCGGCGTACCCGCAGCAATCCGGCCGAAGAAGGGTAATTCCAGAGCGTTTGCGGACGGCGTATGGGCCTTGGCGTGCTGTCCGCTGAAATCGCCCTTGATGACGTTGGTCGGCAGTTTTGCAGGCGCTTCCATGTCATCGGGCAGACGCACCACCTCGACCGCACGGGCGCGGTGCGCCAAGCGCCGAATGAAGCCGCGCTCCTCCAGACCGGTGATCAGGCGGTGAATGCCGCTCTTGGATTTCAGGCCCAGTGCATCCTTCATTTCGTCGAAGGAGGGGGAGACACCTTGGCGGTTGAGGTGCTGATGGATGAAGCTGAGAAGTTCGTGCTGTTTTCGCGTAAGCATGTCGTACGCCTCGCTTGGCCCCCTGAGAAATTATCTCGAACCACTATGTCTAGAACAAAACAAAAACTTCCTACATGTTCTAGTTTGGTTCTCTTATGGCGTCAAGAGTTGATATGACAGGAAAATGCCAACAGCGCCATTAGGGCTATTACCCGCAGGCTCAAGAGCCCGCGGGGAGGTCTCAGATCCCGAGCAGCCCTCCGCCCAGGCGCAGGATGGCGACCGCTTCGCCGGCGGCAGTGCTCGGGGCATGGGGCGGGCGGACAATCAAGCAATCCGCGCGCGATAGGGTGGCGAGCATGGAGCTGTCCTGGCGCTCGAAGGGAACGGCGGTCAGCCGGCCTGTCGCATCCGCCTCGAGCCGAGCCCTCAGGTAGTCCTGACGCTCGTCGTTGTCGCCCAGGCCCCGACCTAGGATCGCAGTCTCACTGGGCAAATCTTCGGCCGTGCCGAGCAAGGCGTCAATTGCGGGCCGCAAGAAGAGCAGGGCGCAGACCAAGCTCGACACCGGGTTGCCCGGCAGGCCGAGCACCGGCGTGTCCCCCATGCGGCCAAACATCAGCGGTTTCCCGGGCCGCATCGCGATCTTCCAGAAGTCAAGGTCCATACCCTTGTCGACCAAGGCGCTCTGGACCAAGTCGTGCTTGCCGACCGAGGCGCCGCCAGAGGTGACCAATAGATCGCTGCCGGCAGCCTGGTCGAGAGCTGAGTCGAGCCGGTCGCGGTCGTCCGCAGCGACCCCCAGGTGGATCGCCTGGCCGCCTGCTGCGGTGACGAAGGCTGAAAGCGAGAAGCCGTTGGAAGCGACGATCTGGCTCTCTCCAAGGGCTTCGCCCGGCAGCACCACCTCGTCGCCGGTCGAGAGAATGGCGACCCGGGGCCGACGTCGAACCTTGAGCCAGGGCCGATTCATCGCCGCCGCCAAGCCGACGTCGCGGGAGGTCAGGCGCCGGCCGGCGGCGATCCCCAGTTCGCCCGCCCTGAAATCCAGCCCGGCGGGCCGCACGTAACGGCCCGGCTCGACCGATTGGAGGATCCGGACCCGGTCAGCCTCAGATTCGGTGTTCTCCTGGATGACGATAGCATCAGAGCCAAGCGGCAGCGGCGCTCCGGTGAAGATCCGGGCAGCCTGGCCCGGCTCTAGCGGCTCACGGCGCAGGGACCCGGCGGCGATCTCGGCCACGACCTTCAGGTTGACCGGCGCCTGGGCCACGTCCGCCGCCCGGACTGCGTAGCCGTCCATGGCCGAGACGTCGTGCGGCGGTTGAGTGAGCGCGGCGGTGACGTCCTCGGCCAGGACCCGGCCGAGGGCCGCGGTCAGGCTCACGGTCTCTGCTGGTAGGGGTGAGAAGGCGCCAATAATCCGGATCAGTGCCTGTTCCACCGAGATCATCAGACGGCCTCGTAGGTGCCGGACTTTCCGCCGGACTTGTGCACCAGCCGGAGGTCGCCGATCCGCATGGCGCGGTCCCGGGCCTTGCACATGTCGTAGACTGTCAGCGCCGCCACGGCGACCGCGGTCAGGGCCTCCATCTCGACCCCGGTCCGGCCCTTCAGGCCGCAGCTGGCAGTGATCTCGACCGCCGAGGCCGTCTCGTCGAGCTCCAGCTCGACCTTGACCGAGGTCAGCGCCAGCGGATGGCAGAGCGGGATCAGGTCCGGGGTTCGTTTAGCGCCCATGATACCTGCCAGGCGGGCCACCGAGAGCACGTCGCCCTTCTTTACCGCCCCCTCGCGGATCAGCGCCAGGGTCTCCGGGGCCATGAAGATCCGGCCCTTGGCCACCGCCCGGCGTTCGGTCTCGGCCTTATCGGCGACGTCGACCATGACCGCACGGCCTTGCTCGTCCAGATGGGTGAAGCCGCTCATTTTGACGCTCCCGCTGGGGCCGCCGCGCCGCCCGGTTGCAAGGCCGCGACAGCTGCGGCCACGTCCTCCTGACGCATCAGGGATTCGCCAATCAGGAAAGCGCGAGCCCCTGTGGCGTGCATTCGCTCCAGGTCTGCGCGCGTGTAGAGTCCGCTTTCGGAGACCAGCAGGCGGTCCTCCGGAAGCCTCGATGCCAGAGCTTCTGTCACCGCAAGATCGACCTCCAAGGTCTTGAGATTGCGATTGTTGATGCCGATCAGCGGCGAACGCAGGGCGAGCGCACGGGACAGCTCGTCGGCGTCGTGGACCTCAAGTAGCACGTCCATGCCCAGGCCCGTAGCCGCGGCCTCCAGTTCCGCGGCCTGGCCGTCCTCAAGGGCTGCGAGGATCAAAAGGATGCAATCTGCGCCGAGGGCCCGGGCTTCGACCACCTGGTAGGGATCGAGCATGAAGTCCTTGCGCAGCACCGGCAGATCCGTGGCCGCGCGCGCGGCGGTCAGGTGCGCCGCCTCGCCCTGGAAGTAGGGGGCGTCGGTCAGGACCGAGAGGCAAGCCGCGCCGCCGGACTCGTAGGCCCGGGCCAGCGACGGCGGGTCGAAATCTGCCCGAATCAGACCTTTGGAGGGCGAAGCTTTCTTGATCTCGCAGATCAGGGCGTAGCCTTCTGCCGCTGCGACCTGGCGCAGACGGTTCAGGAAGCCGCGCGGCGCCGAGGCGTCGCGGGCCCGGGCATCCAGGTCTGCCAGGGGAACGGCGGCCGCGCAGGCCGCGATATGGTCCAGCTTGTCGGCGCAGATACGCGCCAGGACGTCGCTGTCGATCCGCTTGGTCGGGCGGCTCATTGCGGCGCCCCTTCGTTGGTGATCGCCACCAGGCGGTCCAGCACCGCCTTGGCCTTGCCGCCGGCGATCGCCTCGGCACCAAGCTCTACGCCCTGCCTGAGGTCCGAGGCCTTGCCGGCCACCAGCAACGCCGCCGCGGCGGTGTAGAGCACGATGTCGCGATAAGGGCCGCTCTCGCCACCGAGCAGGGCGCGCAGCGCCGCCGCGTTGGTCTCCTGGTCGCCGCCCAGCAGGTCCTGCAACCGGGCCTCAGGCAAGCCGGCGTCCTCAGGTGAGACCTCGAAGACGCGGATCTCGCCGTCCTTGAGCTCGGCCACGGTCGAGGGCCCGGTGGTGCTAAGCTCGTCCAGGCCGTCGGCACCGTGCACGACCCAGGCGCGCTCGTGGCCCAGGCCCTTCAGGACCTGCGCCAGGGGTTCGACCCACTCCTTGGCGAAGACCCCGATCAGCTGCCGCTTGACCCCGGCCGGATTGGATAGCGGCCCCAGCAGGTTGAAGATCGTTCGGGTGCCGAGCTCAACCCGGGTCGGGGCGACGTGGCGCATGGCGCTGTGGTGCCGGGGCGCCATCAGAAAGCAGGTTCCGGCCTCCTTCAGGGCCCGCTCGACCAGCTTCATGTCAGCCTCGATGTTGACCCCGAGCGCGGCCAGCACGTCGGCGGCGCCGGTCTTGGACGATAGGGCCCGGTTGCCGTGCTTGGCCACGGGCACGCCGCAGCCGGCGACCACGAACTGGGCGCCGGTCGAAACGTTGAGCGTGCCCTTGGCATCGCCCCCGGTACCGCAGGTGTCGATCGCGTCGGCCGGTGCCTCGATCGGCAGCATCTTGGCGCGCATGGTCCGCACCGCACCGGTGATCTCGGCCACGGTCTCGCCGCGGACCCGCAGGGCCATGAGGAAGCCGCCCATCTGCGAGGGCGTGGCGTCGCCGGACATCATGATGCCGAAGGCGGCCTGGGCCTGCTCTTCCGAAAGCTGGCCGCCGCTCGCGACGTAGGACAGGAGGGTCCGGAAATCGGTGGTCTCGGCCGCCATGCGATCTTTCCCTGGTTCAGGCCCCGCCTCAGGCGTTGTGGCCGGCGATGGCGAGGAAGTTGTGCAGCAGGGCGTGGCCGTGCTCGGAGGCGATGCTCTCCGGGTGAAACTGCACGCCATGGACGGGCATCTCGCGGTGCCGCAGCCCCATGATCGTGCCGTCCTCGGTCTCTGCGGTGACTTCCAGGCTGTCCGGCAAGCTGTCCCGCTCGACGGTCAGCGAGTGATAGCGGGTGGCCGAGAGCGGAGAGGGCAGGCCCTCGAAGACACCGCAGGCTTCGTGCCGGATCGGGCTTAGCTTGCCGTGCATTGGGTGCGGCGCTCGGACGACCCGGCCTCCGAAGGCTTGGCCGATGGCCTGATGGCCGAGGCAGACGCCGAGCAGGGGTAGACGGCCGGCGGCCTTGGCGACCAGCTCGAGGCAGATCCCAGCCTGATCGGGATCGCACGGGCCGGGCGACAGGATGATCCCTTGGGGTTCCATCTCTAGCGCCTCGTCCGCAGTCAGTGCATCGTTGCGCCTGACGGTCACCCGCGCGCCCAACTCCCCCAGGAAGTGGTAGAGGTTGTAAGTGAAGCTGTCGTAGTTATCGACTAGCAGAAACATTTCAGTACTTTATCTTATTTTTCTCATAGCTACGTTGAGCTGCGGGATCTTCTTATAACAGGTCGCTGGGCTCTAAGAAAGCGCGCCCCGGAGGATCGGACGCCGCCATCGGAACCCCTCCGCCGAGAGATCATAAACCGAACCTTAATCTTCGTCTTCCAATGAAGACTTGGACAGGCTCGTGCGAATCTGATTGTCTGTCTCGAGCCGGCGCAGGCGCCAGGTGGGCGACCGGCGAGGGGGGCTGGGCGGTCTTTCGAGACCGGCGTGATGACGAGCCACCTGCTTCTAAGGACGGTACGTGGGACGCAAGAGGCGCCGTAAGCAGCCGCAAAGGCCGAAGACGACACGACAGCCGGTGTCGAAGAAGGAACCGGCGGCGGCACCGCCACGCCCGGAGCGGAAGCAGGGTCACTGGCTAGTCTTGGCGGCGGTCGGCCTCTTCTTCAGCGGAGCCCTGATCGGCTCCGTGGTCGGCACCCAGATCGCCCGTCAGGACTTCGAGACGAGGCTGGCGGCCTTGGAGAGGTCCGCGGTGGAAAAGCCGGCATCCGGCATGTTGCGGCGGGAGCCTTCCAAGCATGCCCTGACCGTATTCCTTCCCGCCAAGTCTGGCACGGTGGTCTCCTCGCCGAGCGCACCGGAAAGCGCGCCAGAGGCGGTACCGGATCCAACTCCCCCCGCCACGGAGATCGGCGCGCTTTCCGAAGATCCGGGGCCGCCGATCCCGGTGGATCCGGCGCCGGTGGCACCAGAGCCGGAGCCTGTCGAGGAGCCGACGCGGCTGGCCCACGTGAACCCGACCCAGGAACCGATACCGGCCTGGCGGCGCCATGCCGTCCAGGTGGCGGCGCTCGGCGACCGCCCGGCGATCGCCATCGTCCTGGACGACCTCGCACTCAATCTGCCGAACACCCGCAAGGCGATCACCCTGCCGGCCCCGCTCTCAATGGCCTTCATGACCTACGGCTACGACCTCGAGCGTCTTACCAAGAGCGCCAGGGAGGCTGGCCACGAGTTGCTGGTCCACATGCCGATGGAGCCCAGGGACCGTTCGACCGATCCGGGGCCGAACGTCCTGACGACGGGCATGGCCGAGGCCGTCTTGGCCCGGCGGATCGACTGGGGGCTAAGCCGCTTCGAGGGCTTCGTCGGGATCAACAACCACATGGGCAGCCGTTTCACGGCTTCGGCGCGGGAGATGGCCCAGGTCATGGCTGTGCTCAAGTCGCGTGGTTTGCTGTTCCTCGATTCTCAGACCGTCTCGGACAGCGTCGGCGGCCAGGTCGCAGAGGAACTCGGCGTCCCCTTCGCCCGGCGCGACATCTTCATCGATAACACGCCGGAGACCGGAAAGATCCGGGCTCAACTCGCCAAGCTTGAGCGCCTTGCCAGCCGGCGCGGCTATGCTGTCGGTATCGGCCATCCCTACAACGAGACGATAGAGGTACTGGAGACCTGGATCCCAGAGGCAAAGGACCGCGGCTTCGTCTTCGTGCCGATTAGCAACATCGTGGGCCGTCCCAACGTCTCTGGCTGACCCGGTCGTTCAGCCCCTTTGGGCGGCGTAGCGCATGGCTTCCTCGGCAGCCCGGATGACCGCGCGTGCCTTGTTGCAGCTCTCCTGAAACTCCGCTTCCGGATCGCTGTCGGCAACGATGCCGGCCCCGGCCTGGATCTGGACCTTGCCGTCCTTGACCAGGGCGGTGCGCAGGGCGATGCAGGTGTCCATGGCGCCCCCGGCCCCGAAGTAGCCCACGGTTCCGGCATAGATGCTGCGCCGCTCCGGCTCCAGTTCGTCGATGATCTCCATGGCCCGGACCTTGGGCGCGCCGGAAACCGTACCGGCGGGGAAACCGGCGACCAGTGCGCTCATGGCGTCCTCACCCTCGGCCAGTTCGCCGCTCACGTTCGAGACGATGTGCATGACGTGGCTGTAGGTCTCGACGGTGAACTGCTCGGTGACCTTGACGCTTCCGACCTCGGCGACCCGGCCGACATCGTTGCGGCCAAGGTCCAGCAGCATCAGGTGCTCGGCGCGCTCCTTGGGGTCCGCCAGAAGCTCCTCGGAAAGCTGTCGATCTTCCTCGGCGTTGCGGCCGCGCGGCCTGGTACCGGCCAGGGGCCGTATCGTCACTTCGCCCTCACGCAGCCGGACCAGGATCTCGGGGCTGGAGCCGACGATCGAAAAGGCCCCGAGGTCGAGGAAGAACAGGAAGGGTGAGGGGTTCAGCCGGCGGAGGGCCCGGTAGAGCGAGAAGGGCGGCAGCGCGAAGGGTAGGGTGAAGCGCTGCGACAGCACGACCTGGAAGACGTCGCCGGCGAAGATGTACTCCTTGCCGCGCTCGACCATGGCCCGGAAGGCCTCGGGGGTCATGTTCGATCGCGGTTCGGGCACAGTCGTGGCCGCCTCGACGGGCTCGCGTCGATAAGGCAGGGAGCGCTCGAAGTCGACCACCACGTCGGATAGTCGCTCGCAGGCCTGGGCGTAGGCCGCCTTGGCACCGATCTCGGGGTCGGGCCAGACCGGGGAAAAGACCGTGATCAGGTCCTCGACCCGATCGAAGACCGCGATCACGCTGGGGCGCAGGAAAACCGCCTCAGGCACCCCCAGGACGTCCGGATTCTCATCCGGCAAGCGCTCCATCTGCCGGACCATGTCATAGCCCATGAAGCCGACCAGGGCCGAAGCCATGGGCGGCAAGCCCGGCGGCAGGTCGATGCGCGACTCCGCGACGAGCGCCCGAAGGGTCTCCAGGGGCTTGCCGGGCAGGGGGTCGAAGCTCTGCAGGTCGAAGTGGGCGTTGCGGTTGATCTCGGCTTGGCCCTCTCGGCAGCGCCAGATCAGATCGGGCTTGCGGCCGAGAAAGGAGTAGCGGCCGATGGTCGCCCCGCCTTCGACGGACTCGAACAGAAAGCTGTTGGGTCGGCCGTCTGCCAGTTTCAGGAAGGCTGAAACCGGGGTTTCCAGATCGGCGACCAGGGTGGTTGAGACAATCTGCGCCCGGCCTTCGTCGTAGGCTTGGGCGAAGGCCGCGGAATCGGGCTGGGCGCGCATCGCGTCAGATGTTGCCGGTCAGCTGATCGACCAGCTGCTGGTTCACTGTGATCTCATAACGCTCGCGCAGGGCGGCGATGAATTGGGACATGAAGTCCTGTTGCAGACCCGCCGCAAGCTGTTCCCGCAACGCCTCCAGGCCTTCCGCGTCGCCGGCCGCATCGGCAGGCAGGATCTCGGTCAACTTGGCGACGACGTAGCCATCTGCCGCCGGCGCCGTGACCACACCGTTCAGATTGACGTCGAACAGCCGGGCGGTCAGCTCCGGGGCGGGCACCTTCTCGACGGCGGTGTCGTCGCGGCGCAGCGGCTCGGTCGTCGCCAGGTTCAGGCCCTCGCTCGATCCGATCCCAGCCAGGTCGCCGGCCTCGCCCAGCCTCTGTGCCAGGCTCTCCGCCTTCTCGCGGAGCAGGCGGTCGATCTCTTGCTCCCGCCAGGCGGTGAGGACCTCCTGGCGGACATCGGCAAGGGGGCGCTGCACGCTCGGTGTGATGCCATCGACCCGGACCACGAAGTAGTCGCCGTTGGCCGTCTCAATTACGAGGCTCTCCTCGCCGCTTTCCAGATCGAAGGCCTCGCGCAGGAAGGCTCGAGGGTCGGGAAGGTTGGCCACCTCTTGGTCTTCCGGATCCCGACCGCTTCGCGAGATAGCCGCCACCGCCTTGACCGTCAGGCCCAAGGAATCCGAGACCTGCTCAAAGGTATCGCCGCGGCCGAGATCGTCGTCGACCTGGCCGGCTAAGTCGAGGATCCGGTCCAGAGCCTCGGTCTCGGTGAGCTCCTTCTCCAGGCTCTCGCGGACCTCCTCGAAGTCCGGCTCCTGCCGCGGCTCAATCGCGCCGACCCGGACCAGGTGCCAGCCGAGGGGCGATTCCAGCGGCGCGCTGACCTGCTCCGCGTCGAGCCCGAAGACAGCGTCGGCGATCTCGGGCAGAAGCTCTTGCTCGGTCAGCGACCCAAGGTCGATCGGGCCGGTTCCAGTGGCTTCTTCGGCGACGGCGGCGAAATCCATACCGGTCGCCAGCTGTTCCGCCGCAGCACTGGCCGCGGCCTCGTCGGGCAAGATGAACTGTTCGATCTGCCTGCGTTCTGGGACCACGAAATCGTCGCGGCGCTCCTCGAAGGCGGCCCGCAGGTCCTCGTCGGAAAGGATCACCTCGGCGGCGATATCGGCCACCGCCAGATGGATGTACGAGAGACTGCGGTATTCCGGGGCCATGAAGCGGCTGCCGTTGTCGTTGTAAAAGGCCTCCAGGGTTGCATCATCGGGATCCGCCGGGGCCTGGACCCCCGAGCGCGGCAACAGCAGGTACTCGGCGATTCGCCGCTCCGAGCGATAGCGGTAGAGGATCTCCGCCAGGCTGCTGGGCGCGGTGATCCCTGCGGTCACCGCGGCGTTGATCTGATCCTGGCTGGTCTCACGGCGCAGCTGTTCCAGCAGCATGCGCTCGGTCATGTTAGCGGACCGCAAGGTCTGATCGAAGATCACTCGGTCGAACTCGCCCGCGGCATTCTGGAAGGCAGAGATCTCGCGGACCGCCTTGCGCAGTTGCTCGTCGCTCACCACCAGACCCATGTCGCTTGACAGTTGATCGAGCAGGGCCCGGTTGCTGAGCTCGCCGAGGACCTGGTCGACCAAGCCGAAGCTGCGCGCCTGGCGCATGTCCATCGGCTGGCCCAGCATCTGCTGTATGCGGTCCATCGATTGCCGTAAGGCCCGGTCGAAGTCCTCGCGCGGCACCTGGGTATCGCCGACTTGCAAGACCGAACTGCTGACCGCCGGGCCGCGCACGATGTCGCCGATTCCCCAGACGGCGAAGCTCAGGATCAGAAGCCCGAAGAGGATGAAGGTAACGACTTTGGCACCGGTCTTGCGCAGGCTGTTCAACATGGTGGGGCTCTAGTCTTCCGGTCTCGGCTCGCGGCTCGGCGGATGAGGCCCGGCGCAAGGGGCGCCGGCTGGCAAAGGCGCGGCATCTTAGAGTCGCGGCATTTGCCCGGCAACACGCAAATCCCAGCGGGCTTTGCGGGCCCTGCGGCGCTGTGCTAAGGGACCCGAGCGGCTCTCGAGGGGAGGATGCAAACCATGCGGCGCAAGCTGATCGCCGGCAACTGGAAGATGAACGGCTCACGGGCTTTTTCAAAGAATCTGGTGCGGGGCCTGCTGGACGGTATCTCGGGTGCCGAGCTGTCCTGCGATCTCCTGGTGTGTCCGGCCGCCTGCCTGCTGGAGACCGTCGGCGGCCTGGTTGCGGGGAGCCGGATCGCGCTGGGCGGCCAGGACTGCCACGGCGCCGAGGCCGGTGCCCACACCGGTGACATCTCGGCAGCCATGCTCAAGGACGCAGGCTGCGCTTACGTCATCCTCGGCCATTCCGAGCGCCGTCAAGATCACGGCGAGGCCGACGCCCTGGTTCGGGCCAAGGCGAAGGCGGCACTGGCGGCCGGCTTGACCCCGATCGTCTGCGTCGGTGAGACCGCGACGGAACGGGACGCCGGCCGCACCTTGGCCGTGGTCGAAACCCAATTGGCTGGCTCCCTGCCCGACCTCGAATCGGGGCAGGCGCTTGTGATCGCCTATGAGCCGGTCTGGGCTATCGGCAGCGGTCGGACGCCCAGCACATCGGAGGTCGGCGAGGTTCACGCTGCGGTCCGGCGCAGCCTGGAGTTCAGTCTGGGTGGCGAGACTGCCGCCGCCGTCCGCATTCTCTACGGTGGCTCGATGAAACCGGGCAACGCTGCCGAGCTGCTGGCCGTTCAGGACGTGGATGGCGGGCTGATCGGCGGCGCCAGCCTCAAGGCCGAGGATTTCCTGGGCATCGCCCGGGCTTGCGCTTAGGGCGCGAGACGAGAAGGAAATCCGGGCTGGCCAGCGCCTGTCGGAGCCGGTAAAAAGCTGCCGCGACCGTGCGGGCGAAGGGGCTGCTGCTCCCCGGCCCGCCCGGCGCCGGCGTCCCCGGACAAAAGCTACGAGACCACATCGATGACCACCGTCCTCCTCGTCATCCACCTGCTGCTTGCAATTGCCTTGATCGGCACCGTTCTGCTCCAGAAAAGCGAGGGCGGCGGCCTCGGTATCGGCGGGGGTGGAGGCGGCGGGGGCGGTATGGGCGGCTTTCTGACCGGACGCGGCACTGCCAACCTGCTGACGCGGACCACGGCGATCCTGGCCGCCTGTTTCATGGTCACGAGCCTGACCCTGACGCTCATGGCCGGCGGAGACCGGGAGGCCGGGTCGATCCTCGATACCCCGCCCCAGGGCGAGGTGGCGCCGGCCGAGACCGGCGAAAGTGCTCCGGCTGAGCCGGCAGAGCCCTCGGTCCCGGTTCAGTGACGGGGGCCTGGAAACCCCAGGTCAACTGCCCTCCGACTCGAGACGTTTCGCCGCACTTCGATCGGCAGCGATCCAGGCTGCAAAGCACATTCCGGGCGGCTCAGCCTAGTCGCGCCGAGCGCCTTGAAGTCGCGATCCTTAGGGTTTCTGCGGCCCGTGTGACAATTGCGTTGAGTCGGCTTGCAGAGGCTTGCCCCGGCCGGTCGTTGGACCGATAGTGCGGGTCCATGGCGCGGTTCATCTTCATCACCGGCGGCGTGGTCTCTTCCCTCGGCAAAGGACTCTGTTCGGCAGCCCTCGGCGCGCTCCTGCAGGCGCGCGGATTCAAGGTCCGTCTCCGCAAGCTCGATCCCTATCTCAACGTCGACCCGGGAACCATGAGCCCCTATCAACATGGCGAGGTCTACGTCACCGACGACGGGGCGGAGACCGACCTCGACTTGGGACACTACGAGCGCTTCACCGGTGTACCGTCGCGGCGCGGCGACAACGTCACCACCGGGCAGATCTACTCGCAGGTCTTGGCTAAGGAGCGGCGCGGCGAGTACCTGGGCGCCACGGTGCAGGTGATTCCCCATGTCACCGACGCGATCAAGACCTTCGTTTTGGCCGGGTTGTCAGAC
>JAAUXU010163874.1_pt1 | contig 24304 bp, 27 predicted proteins | sample 7278151 | NCBI WGS metagenome assembly JAAUXU01 (sample SAMN14350113, study PRJNA611818) | marine sediment metagenome | isolation source: surface marine sediment (1.8m) | place: French Polynesia: Moorea | collected 2018-08 | reverse complement strand
CGCCCCAACCGCCGCACCGATCGTCACCAAACTCGGTCTGCAGACGCTAAACATCACAAGCTTCAAACTGATCCAGCCACACCTTAGATTTGAGGCCGTTTGGAGGCCAAATTCGAGGTCCAAAGTTCCGTTTGCTACATAGGCCATAGATGGCCATGCAATAGGTATAGGACCGCCTCTTGGGAATAGCTGTGCAGTACCAGATTTGGCCACAGCTATCTATGGCAAGAACCACTGACCGAGATTAGCCGACTGTCGGCGATGGCGCCGGAGGACCCGGTGAGTGAAACCCGGTGGAAATGATGAGCCAGGGGACTGGGGTTGTTCCATGACAGTTTCAGTTCATTTCATCAACGTTTGCCCTTTGAAAGAGCCAAATTTTCAGCCTCTTTGGCGTGCCTCCCTCTCCAGTTGGTCTCATTTCGAGCATTCTGGCACCAAAATGGGCAGCCCTGACAGTGACAATGTTTGAAAGATTTCAAAAATGAGCTTTGATTTCGAAGAGGTGTGTAATGTATCGTATCTTTGGTTCTCCACGTATTTACAGCATCTCATGTATCTACAGCGCATGCGGTACCTAAATGCTAGCTTGCAACTCTGTCTATGCGCACAGTTCTTTTCATCTTCTGCTCAGCTCATATTACAGCATACAAAAGACAATAATCACTCTCGATCTGTTTCATTCTACCTTATGAGTTAGCCTCACCCTTGGTACGCTTCAAGGTGGTAGTTTTTTGTCATTTTCTTTTTCGCAAGATATACTGGCGAAAATGAGGCGGGTTGCCCAAAGTGGTAGTTTTTTGATAATTTTCCCATCAAACGCCTGCAAAATGGACTCAACAGCTACATTTTTGCCCCAAGTGTTAAAAAAAAGGCTGCCTGATAAAGTGAGGTGAGATGGAAGGCAAAAGTGGGCAAATTGAACGGTGTAGTGCAAATGCATTTGGGACTTGGTGTGACAGGACCAATGGACGCTCTGTCCGTCGACCTCGGCTGGAATAGAAGCAAAATTCCGTGCAAAAAGTCCCCCCTCCCCTTGAGGGGGACTTCCCTATGTTTCCCCCCTCCCCCCTGGCTTTAATCGAGAGTTGTGTCAAACAATTAACCGGTGAGTGAGCACGCACGGGACGCAGGCAACTTTTTTCTACTCTTTTCTTGTCCTCTCTTTTCTCCAGGGCTGCTGGCGAAAGAGCTCATTTAAAATTCATCTCTGCAGACATCATCATGCAAATAAGTTGAACTTGAACCGAGTAAGTTGTTCAAAGGTAAAGGAGGAAGAAGGGAAAAAGATGCTTTCACTCCGTTGAATTGTCGAGATGTTTAATAATCAATATTAATTCCTAGCATAATAACAACAAATGAGTGGCTTTACACTTGCAAATATGGGTGGTTGTGTATGCAGTAGGATAGTATGAATGCACGTAGTTATGGCACACGAATCGTCTCTAACAAATTAATGACGGTTGTTGCGGCAAATTCGTACACACTTATTGATGGAGTTCATATTTGGCACAATCTTCCTTCATTCTCACGTCTGTGGAAGTCTTTTGGCAGCAAAACAAAGGAGAACCGTCCAACCAAAACAGTAGGATATAAACATTGTAGCAGAAATCCTGGTGAAGTAGGAGACTTTTCGAGTTTTTTTTTTCTAAGGAAAAATGACGGGATTTTAACCCCCGCCCGTTCGCTCCTGGGACGGGGGCGTCGGCTGACTTTTCGGAGACTCCCTGCGGTTTTTGTTTGCATCGATCGCTTTTCTTCTTCTTCGCGTCGCTCCCTAGGAAATCGTCGTCATGAGGTATTTTCCGCCGCCAAAAAGTTGCTCACGAGAGAATTTCTTTTTTTTGTTTTTTTGGGATTTTTTTTGGTTTTTTTTTTCTTGGCAGATCCGAATATCGTCGCTCTCTTCTAATCATCGGTATGAGAAGAGACTCACCCTTCTCTCTCTGTGTGTGTGTGTGTGTGTTCTGCGAGGATATCAGTCATCCTCCTCCGTCCCCGCGTGCTCTGCGGCCCCTCCCATCGGCATCGGGGGGAATTTGGACGCCCCCGTCACCCATTCAAGCCTCAAATGATGGATGAGGAAAGACGCTGCCGCTGGCTTCTCTTTTCTGCACACGCACACATATGGCATTAACCATACGTATGGGGCGAAACTAAGGGTTAGTTAGGGTTTGAAAGCGCAACGGTTTCTCGTAAATGGGCATCGTCGTCGTCCTCGTCGGCAGCTGGAGGGAGGGGGGAGTGGGGAGGGAGGAGGGAGGAGGGAGGGAGGGAGGGAGGGATGCTTTTGATATCCCTGTGTTCATATCCGATCTTTTTTCCCACTGCTACCAATGGCAGATGATGATGATGATGATGCAGCAGCAACCCTTCCATGATCCTCCCCTCAGCCTCACAGGACCCCCGTGCATGCTTCGGCGTCAGCAGCTTCTCTCTCCTCCTCTTCTTCGCCACCACCACCATGGCCACCACCACCACCCCGGGACTGTGGGGCCACATTTCAGTTATGTGTGTGCTTTTTCGGATGGCTGCACTGGTACAATGGAATGGAGGGGATTGAAGCGCAGTACAGGAGAGATGCCCATTGTGCGTGTGCTTTTACTTGCAGCATCCCTGGCTTTCCCAGGCCATCTCCCAGGGGTTGGGCTAAGGGCAGGTGGTTTGTGGAATTAAACTGTCTCAAACCAGAGGGGTCTCATCCGGCATCCCTGAGCTTTGCTGCCAGTTCTCCGAACCCTTTCTTCTTTCAATCTGCCTTTTCATCTGGCCGAAAATACTTTTGCTCCAATAATCTCATCAGCTTGGAAGGGCTCATGGGAGAGGAGATCAGAGCATTGACGGCTTTGTGAACATTTTTCTGAGCTTGCGACGGCTTCGACATTTTTGGGAGGGTTGCGCAACACAGAGAGGTCGTCTGCTGCTGCGGCGGCGACGGCGACAGCGACTGCGACAGCGACTGCGCCAGCGCCAGCGCCAGCAACAGGCAGGTGCCGTTGAAATCACCGAGCTCATTTCCCACAATTCTCTCGCTCTCCCGCTCGCTGCCATCAATGGGATCTCTCATCTCCAAAGCGAATGAAAGCAGCGTTTCTCGCATTGACCCAAGCGCAAAAAGAGATGTACGAGAATATAGCGGGAATGCTCTGATTTCTGCCATTGATCATCTGCTGCCTGGCGGATTTTTTTCCACGCTCCCGTTACGGCTCCTTTTCTGTCCCCGGTTCTTTTCTCTCGGAAATATTTCTTTCAAAATCCGGCGAGTGAGTGTGAGGATGGAGGACGGGTGGTGGCTCCGGACGGTGCCACATGGGCTAATGCGGCCATGGAGAGCTGAGGGCTGAGAAAGAAAAAAAACTTCAGTGTTGCTGCTGCTGCTGGATCAGATCTGGGCAAGTCGGATTCCGGCACGTTCTCTCTCTCTCTGTGTGTGTCTGCGCGTGTGCACGCGCACACGCGTGCGTACAAGCAGCCAGAAGAAGGAGCTGTCTCGATCTTTGGCGAGGGCATTGGAAGTCCTCTCTTTACTCCCCCATCCATATCCATTGGTAAGGAGAAGAAGAAAACGTCTGTGTTGTTGTTGTAACGTCCGTCCTTCAACAGATGTGTGCGTGTGCGTACGAGGTAAAGCCCGAAATGTGGTTGAGCAAAAAGCGGCGGCCGCAGTCGACGTCTGCCGCCGCCGCCGCCGCCGCCGCCGCCGCCGCCGCTGCCGCTGCCGCCGCCGCCGCCGCCACCGACCGCAACAACTTGTGTCTTGCTGCTGCCGCCCTCACCAACTCTCTGGGTGCGCGCGCGCGTGCGTGCGTGCGTGCATACGTGAGAGACGTGTTTTTGGGCAGGGCAGATGATGCTTGGGGAACGCTATGGCCCCATGCCCATAGTACCACGGTAGTATAAGACTACCCTTCCTTCTCCTTCTCCTTCTTCTTCTTCTTGGGCTGGCTGCTAATGCTGTTACTGCAGCGGGTCCACGGTCTTCTCGAGTATATGCAAAGGAAGGAGGAATCGGGCATTGATGATGGCGGCTGTTGAGAGCGACCCTTAATTGTGCCGCGGGGGAAGAAAGATCTATGGCGGCCGGAGTGAGAAGAGAGAAAAAGGGGAGTCGTCGAGCTTTTGGGTTCTTTTTTATCTCCACTTCTCCGCTGACCGACCCAGAAATAAGCCTTTCTTTGCTCTGGTCTTCCTTTTCAGTCTTACAGGGAGGAATAAAAAAAAGAGAAGCAGCAATGCTTGCCCCCACCCAACGGGGGGTCTGCACAGACCAAGATGGGGATAAAGAGATCCATCAATATCTCATCTGTCTCTTGATCTTACTTCTGTCTGGCCGAGTGAGACCCTCTTGCAGAATGTTGACACGTTTCTCTCTCTCTCTCTCTCGGCCCCTCTTGCCAGGAGGAGCAGAACAGAGGACTTGATTGATCTTACACGAAGTCTCTTCATGAAGTGTCCAGGGTTGATTTTTCTCCTCCTTCTCACCTCTGCCCGATCGTTGCTGTGGTTGGCATTCTTAAGAATCCACGACTTCTTTCTTTCTTCTTTCTTTCTTTCTATCTTTCTCTCTGCAGGAATTAGAAGAGAGCCTTTTTTTCTGGAAAAACATTGACACACGACGATGACGATGACGACGACCACGACGACGACGACCACGACCACGACGATCGCTGAAGCAGTTTGTTCTCGTTTGATTTGTAACGGGCAACGCCCCTCTTGCTTGACGCTGCTCACACAGAACGCGTTCTTTTCTCTGGGAGAGAACTTCCAAACGAGGGAGAAAAGTGCCCAGTGGTTTTGTGAATGCTGCAGGTGGTTCAACGTACGGCTTGGACACGAAAGTCTCTATGAATACACACACACACACTTTGCAAATGTCGTCGTTGAGTTACTTTAGAAAAAGAAGTAGAGTTCTTAGTCTTACTTGTTCTCTCGCTCTCTTTTCTGCATCATGCTGCTAAGTAGTAGACGAATTCATCATCAGTTTTTTTTCTCTCTCTCTCTCTTTCTCTCTCTCTGGCGAGGAGGATGTTTATTACTACAGTACAGTAGTCACACTTAAAACGACGAAGAGGTGGAGGAGGCACATCACAGGATCATGGATCACAGCTTTCTACAGTCAGACGAGAGGAGGAACTAGTGGTTGGGCATGTGCTGCTGCAGCCCGCCGTGCTGCTGCTGCTGCGGAGACATCATGGGCGGGCTGTGCTGGTGGTGCAACGATCCGCCCGCCCCGCCGGGCGAGCACTGACCGCCGTGATGCAACCCGGACAGATCTCGAGGCAGGTGATGATCGTGCGGGTTGTGGTGTTGCTGCACATGGTCGTACACTGAATGAGGCGGCGGACCCGGTGGAGGACCGGGAGGTTGGCCGCCGCCTTCTTCCAGCGGCGGGTAGCCGCCCTCTGGCCCCAGCTGCGGTGGAGTCATCCTCTTCTCCTTCTGCCTCCGGTTGCAGAACCACACTCGCACTACCTCCTTCTCCAACTGGAGGCTGTCGGCAAGCGAGGTGATCTCCTGCGCCGACGGCTTAGGGTTCTTATTGAAGTGCTGCTCAAGGGCGCTCTTTATGGTCACCTCGATCGAGGTGCGCTTCTTGCGCTTGCGCCCCTGGGCCGCAATCTTGTCGATGGACGCGGACGTGCCAGTGGTGGAGTCTGCCTCCGCCAGCCACTTTTTGAGCAGCGGCATGAGCTTGCACATGTTCTTGAAGCTGAGCTGGAGGGCCTCGAAGCGGCAGATGGTGGTCTGCGAGAACACGTTGCCGTAGAGGGTGCCGAGCGCAAGCCCCACGTCGGCCTGCGTGAAGCCCAGCTTGATCCGGCGCTGCTTGAACTGCTTGGCGAAGGACTCCAGGTCGTCTGAAAAGCAAGTGTCTACGGGATTTTAATGACCTGCATGCTGATGGCGGCTTGTGGCTTGCTTTTGTGCCAGCCCTGCGTACGTATGTACGTACGTTACGTAGAGGAATGCGTTTTGGAGGGGGGAGGGAGGGAGGGCGGTCGTGTGTACGTCCATACGTACGTACATGTGTGGGTAGTTGAAGGTGGGCATTAGACACACACGCACACGGAGAGGAAGAAGAGAAAACGCAAAAAAAGGATTTTGATGGGGCTCCCAGAGTGAATGAATGAAAGGACGGGGGGGAGCCACAAGTACTAGAAAGACCACAAGGGTCGCTAGCCAAAAAAAGAGGAAAAAAACTGGTGTCTTTATCACTTCTACTTGCTTCATCGCTTTCTGGAAAGTGAAGAAGAGCCACGAGTAAAAATGATATAAAAAATTCGTGGACGTTGATAGCGGATTATGTTGAGTTATGCCAAAATTTGCTCACACAATGCGAATCTGCCGCCTCAAAGGTTGCTTAACGTGCGCGCGAGTCTCTCTGTCCATTGGGTAGAAGTACCACAATTGCTCACTTATGAGTTATGACTTATGATGCCAAGGAAACTGGCGTGCTTTGAAGTGCTCATCTCTGGGAGTTATGGTGTGCTTTCTGAGGACGGTAGCAATCTCAGACATAAAACTGAGGCGTGCCTGGAATGAGCCGCTCCTTGCTGTGTGTCACACTCATCGTCACCAATAATAAGGCATTGCTACAGTTTGGTCGTGCAGTCGGACCGTGTGTGGCCCACCAGGATCAACGTCTTCACGAAATTGAATTTGATGAAGTGCCGCCCTCCCTCCAGTCAGGGACCTTAATGATCGCCTTGGCGACCTCACGCAAGATATCATCATCGTCGACGCCTTCACCACCTCGCCCAAGAACACATTCGTGCGTAACAACAACAACAACAACAATAACTGTATTGTAGAAGGCTGGGTCAGTCTGACGAGAAATCTTCGCACAAAATCCTCCTGCACATTGGGAAGAGCAGGCGCAAAAGTGTTGCAAAAAAAAGGGGGTCGAAGATTTGCTCGCAGGCTGACCCAGCCTTAAGGTAGTGTTGATATTTTCGTACCGGACGATTCAGGAAAGAAGGAGGAGACCGACGATGTACCTGAGGTGGGGGTCTGCATGCCGTCTTCGTCAGTGCCGCTTCGCGGACTTGAGTTATGACTGTCTCGATAGCGGTCGACGAGGTTGGCAGCCCCGGGGACACCGACGGGAGCTCCTGCGGCTCCGCCGGGTCCACCACCGCCTGCGGTAACTGCGGCAAAGGGATGCCCAGGGATCTGACCGGGGATCATGCCGCCCATGCCGTATGCAGGGTGGTGTTGCAGGGGTGACGGCGAATTGTGGCCGCCACCACCTCCGCCGCCGCTACCGCCACTACTGCCGCCGCTGCCAGAGACGGAACCGGCGGCGGCTGCAGCCGCGGACATGCCCAGGTACGGCGAGGAGACCGGCGGCGGGTTCCAGTGCATGTGGTGGGCGGCAGCTGCACTCACTCGGCCAAAGTCGGCCGGAGGCTTGATGTCCTGCTTGAGATCTTGAGGATAGAGCGCCGCCGGGTGCATGGCGGCCGCAGAGGCGGCCCAGTGTGAGGCCTCCGGCAGCCCCCAGGGATTGTGACCGGCCAGTGCTGGATGGCCGTTGTGCAGCGGCTGGTGCTGCGGCGGCAGGTACTTGGTCTCGTGCATTTCCGCCAGACTTCGCGCCGGCGAAGCGTAGCCCTGGTTGCCGTTTACCAAGTTCATGACGCGCCCGTCGAGGCCGCCACTGCTGGTGCCGCTACTGCTGCTTCCGCCGCCACTGGGTTCGTCTTCTGAGGATTGCTGACCGCTACTTGACACAGGGAGGCCGCTCAAGTAGGTCGTTGCCATGTGCGACCGGGGGATCAATGTGTGTTTTCTGCGCCTGTGGCAGCTTCTGGACGATGCTAGGCTAATCTCCTTCGATCGATAAGAACGTCCTGAGGAGTGACATTGAGGATCACTGTTTCTTCTCCGACGTCCTCTTGGTCGAGCTCCTGTTTTCTCTGGAACTTTCCTATTTCACACGAAAATGGCGTCGGTCGGCGCAGACGTCACACGATCGACTGACGACGGCACTCCCGAAAGATCGGCGGGAAGGAAGGCCCCTCTCCTCACTCACTCCTCGACGAGCGCGATGCCGGTCTCTCCAACGGTCCTCCGCTCATCCGGACGCCGTTGGGGCTCTACCTTGGGCGCGCGCTCGCGCCGGCGGCAACGAAACAGACGGAGGAGCCGTCATTCGCGGGTGGTGACGTCACGAGAAAAGGACAGGGAGGAAGAAAAGGAGGCGAGCCAGGGAAGACGGAAACTACATATTGTCGCTGACGTCGCACTGTTTGCATAAACACGTGCCTGCCTGCATCGCACTTATTGGCCGCGTACACGGTGCATATGTGCAGCATCATGTCGTGATCGCTGTTGCTGCAGTACGTACGTGCAGTCATCAAAATCCCCAATCGATGCTTGGGAGCTCTAGCTCCCTCTTGACAGCAACGTGCTTGATCACATGACTTGGAAGTAATTTTGTACAAGTTCTGTCCATTGCGCGCCGTCGAGCAAGGAAAACCCAGCTGATTCAGACTGACACGTGGAGACTCTGGTGCTGACGATGGACGACGTCCAATCCTTGGAGTGAAACCGTCGAGGCCGGTGTGGATGATCTGGCGCTATGTGGAAAGGAGGATCTGGTCGCATTAAAATCCATGAGTCATGCAATCGTCCGGACTCGGTGTGTATGTGACTAACCCGTGTAGTCCAACAACATGTTTGGCTGCATTTCACGGAGACTTCCCTTCAGACCTATAAGCAACGCTACTAGCATCTTGTGACTGCGCGGGCACATTAACATATGACATCCTCAGGAGTGCCTCGACCTCTTTCTGACAAACCTTCATTGGGAAGGATTGACAATGTGGCTGCCGAATCTCATGCATCAGAGTGCTGGGAAGGTATGCCTAAGAAGTGACAGTGAAATGGAGGCATGCTTCAAGCCAGAGTTGGGATGACAGTGTCTGGTTCATCCAGGAATGTTCCTTGAACTGTGCCAGCAGTTGATCTGGGCAGCCCCAAAATCCCCCACAGCAATCCTAATTCTTCGATAATTGAACAGCAACGTTCCGTGGCAGTCCCATATGTCGACAGCACCAGGATTTGCCGAGGCTTCCCGTGCGAAAAGACACCCTTCTGGTGTCGTGGAAAAAAATGGCCATCTTGATCATTGCGGCAGACGCGGTCCTTGTCAGCTTTCACGTTCAAGGCTGCGCTTCTAATGGCTCACACGGTAAAGTGACTACATAAAAGGACAGAAGAGTGAGGTAGTAGAGATCCAAACTGGGCGGTTCTCTTTTGGCAGGAGATGAAGGAGCTTTTGCAATGTGGCGAAGAGAGAGAGAGAGACTTCGCTCTCGTGATGCAAGGAGCAAACAACGCAAGGAATGATTGATGGCAACTCATCATCAGCCCCGGGGAGAAGAAGGGGGGGGGGAATCTGCCCCTCCTCGGAAGATCGGGGGAAAAGTAGTAGGCGGGCGGGGTACACACGAAATGAGCTCAAAGCCATTCCTCTCTGGATGAAGTCACATTTATCACATTAGTATCGCTCTGCTCGAAGGAAGCGAAGCTTCGGCTACGCTGCATCTGTCAGATATCCCCTCCTTTTTTTTCCTTCTTTCTGGCTTTTTTATCCCTCCCCCGAGGAGCAGAGGATGAAGAAGACCTTCTCCGAGACGATACCCGGTATGTACATGCCAGATATGTCCGTACGCTCTCTCAGGCGCACGCCCGAGTGGTACGTACGGGAGCGCTCACCCTACATACGGTGCGTACACGCGTAAGGTGTTTGGCACACACGTTCGTACTATATGCACACATGGATCATTCGGCGGGCTCATGTTTCTCATATAGTTTTTAAATGTGTAGTATTTTATCAGCTTTTACTGGAGTGGAGAAGAAAAGCAGATGCACCTTGACTGTGTCATTTTATCTCCTCGTACCCTCTTGGAGTCTCTCTTGATCCTCTTTAAGAGACTTTTCTCTTCTGTCCCCCAGCACGTAGCATTTCTTTCAAGAACTCCAGTGATCCTGGGACGTTTCATATGCAGTAAATAGTCGCTACGACAACGTTAATGCGAGCTTTATAAATGAGATGTCTCCTATTGGGGTTAGTTAGACTACAGAGTACGAGCGTGTGGTGAAGACCAGAGGACGTGGGGACAAAGTGAACATCCTCATGCTGGCAAATTTGCCGACTTTTTCCCCCTCTCTTTTCATCACGTCAAAATCGCATCTCTCCGACCTCACGATGTTGCCTTTTTTCCCCCTCTTCTTCATTCGCTAACTCGCCTTATCAGCCTCCAGATGACAAAAGGCCCAGTTGGACACACACACGTGTGTGTGTGTGTGCGCGCACACGCACGCATGTAGAGAAAGAAAGAAGTATTAACTACTGAGCTCTTTTGGCGCGTGCCCACAAGGAGAAGAGGCATGCGCGCGTAGGAATGCCTCATAGAGACCGGTTACTGCTTTTTGAGCGTACTACCTGCCAGAGCTTTTGGGCAGTGGAAGGAAGAAGGGATTTACAGTACTCACTACTGCCATCACTTCATACTACTTGTGTACCTTCTCGGCTAGGAGATGGGGGGGGGGAAGGCTTCAACGTTTGTGAGCGCTAGAATCGTCTGTCTGTCCACTTTGACGACCGGCTAGAGACTGAGGTGAGAAAAACCAACGGCGCCGGCGTCGCGAGCAGCAGCGGCGGCAGCAGCTATGGCAGTGGCCAGTAAGTAGTGGGATCGCATCTGCATGAATAAACACTTAGTGGCCCATTCAAACAGGGGCTGCGGGGTGAAGAAGGAGAAGAAGTGCGGACCTCCTCGGACTTTTTGTGCGTAAGTAGGCACGCTTTTCAATCTAGGAAAACACTACAGACACGTGTTGTGTCTGTATGTAGTGGGGGACGACCAACACGGAGGTCTCGGACTTTTAGCTTGTGATGACAGAAAGTGATTATGCTCAGGCTGGGGCAGAAAAAAGAAAAATAATGCAAAATGCAGTTGCGCAAGTCTTACATCATGCGTGCAGCTCAGCAGTAGGACGACGACGCGTTATAAATGGGCGCTTTGGGTGAGCAAAATGGGTGATTGAAGGGCGAGTGGACAATTTTCGGAGGACGCACGGAATTCGGGAGGGGGGTGGGGTTGGTACCGCTGCGAACAGGGGTAATGCTTAACACTCCGAAGCACGTGGAGGCTGCGTTGAGGCTGCTGAACGAGGCCACCTCGGGACGTTCGGATTTATTCGTCTTTGCAGAAATGTGTATGTATGACAACGTGGACGTTTTCTTGTCTGCTGACTGGGACGAAACTTTCAATGCTTCCCGAGATGAGATCGTTGTCGTAGAGCTTGAGGATCAAGTGTGTGGAGTCCCCACGCTGTTGCCATGACACAACTTCCCACTGTCTGTACGTGTGTGCGCATCATGGGTCACGTGATTGACCTACAATCAATAATCACAATCAAATCAGTGTTTGCTGTGATGCCATCTTTTTTCTCACAATTACGTTTGCAGGAGGATCAAATTGAGCGTCAGGTCAGCCACGCGCTCGTCAGCCAAGGCCGCCCCACAAGGAGAAACCACCACGAAATATGTGTACGCGTAGGCGGTCATGATCTATGATCATCTTCTTCTCCTCCTCCTCCTCGTCGTCGTCCTCCTCCTTCTCCTCCGTCGCCACAGGGCAGACAAGACCAAGTGGCAACGTCAAGACGAATCCAACACGCAATTCGTCTATTTTTTTTTTTTGAATTTGTGGGCAGAGAGGTCGCATGATCGAGAATCACAAGCATGTGGTTACAGCAAAGTCGAGGCTGAGTACGTGAGCATGTTGATGTGAGGTTTCTTCTATTCACATACGTACGATCAGCATTGAAACGCATGAATGACAGCAACAACGATGAAACGAATGTAGAAAAAAGGAGCATTCGACGTCCGTACGAACAGGGTCTACAATGGGGAGAAAGAAGGGGTATAGAAAATCATATGGAGGAAACTATGTCAAAAAAGTCAAATAGAATCCTGTCAAGCAATGTAAATGTCTTTCTACACGTTTTTCTAAGTTAATCGATGCGACTCAAGACATTTGCTTGGTCTATTGTTAAGATCAAGAGCTCTACTGAAGCTACCCTGTCGCTGGCCGTCAGGGCGGACAAGACCAAGACAGCCAGCGGCAGGCAAAGCGCTGTCATCGACACTCTCACGGCGGACAAGTACCTGTTGTTCCACTTGACGTCTACTTTCCAGCCTGCGGCAACATCGTGGAACGGCGTGGAAGTCATTAATTACTCAAGGAGATGCCCATGATTGCCGATTACCTAATCAACGACACTTCAGACCAAATGTTAGGACAAGTCAAGTGCAAAGTACTTTCATCCGAGCCAAATGCTTTCGAAAATCTGCCTCCGAGAGCAATGTCACCCATCTGATGTTCTACTCTCTCATGTCCGCCTTCTGCGCTGCCGCCGCCTCCGTCGTCCCATCTGGCACTCCTTCGTCGTGGTCGTCACCTTGGTGCCGCGACTCTGCTGACTCACTTTCCTCTTCTCTCCAGAAACAATCGTCGTTGTCCTCCCCATTTTCTCGTATTTGGGCGTGTTTTTCCTCGTGGTCGTAGTTATCGCCGGACTCGCCTCTGACAGCGACGCTCGGGTTGTGCCAACCCGGGGTGACGTCTCTGCGCACGTGCACATGAGACGACGAGTCCGCCACCTTGATCTCGCTCTTCATACGCAAGATCTCCTTCTGGTCCGCTTGTTGCCCTCGCTGCACCCCGTGGATGGCAGTAGCTGGTACCTTAAGCCGCAGCAGGAAGTTGATCATATTCCGTTGGCCCGGTAAGAGTGGAGTGGTACGCATATTACCATACAAGGTGGTCCGTGGAAACTGACGGAAGTTTTCAGTGCGTACGAGGAGGAGGCATTTGCGTACAATACATCGGGCTCAGTCTACAACGCTGATAATATCCGGTAGAACGTACCAGAGAATCGAGCACTATACATTATATATTTGTCTTTAGAGGCAGACAATTTAAGTAGGCATTGAGCAACCATGGCTCCATTCTCAAACGTTTCGGACGATAGCCTTCAAGTCTGGAGGTAAGTCGAGGTAAACTTTATCTCTCCCCAGCTCTTCCACGATGTCGCTCAACAACGCTGCGTCCACCTCGTCCTGCGAACGCCAAATCGTCAGCGTGGAAGCAGCGCCAGCCTGCGCCAGGAGTCTCTTCAGAGTCCGCCTCGAGGGAGGCGCTGTCACCAGGGAAGCTCTCACTGGAAACGTCAGCGGTGTCTTGTCTACTTCGTGTTCCTTCAGCAACTTAAGCATTTGGTCGACGTGGTTGTCGTCATAGCCTTTAGCACCGCTCGAGGTGGTCCAGCCCAGGCTGAGGACTCTGCCGGGCATGTAAGAGGAGCAGAGGGAGAGAAAGCGGTTGCCGTCGACTGCGTCAGCTGAGGACGAAGAGCCGGGCCCGCGAAGTACATCTGCGTTTAGCCATAACGGAACCGCTCCTAACTATAACGTAAAACATTAGGTACATCCTTAGGTGGAGGACGCGCATGCCCAGACTTAGGTGTAGACATGAAGTTACCTCTTGAGAGAAATTGGACGCCAGAATAAGTGAGTCTTCTACGACTGCAATGTCCTTGAAGTCCAACTTAATGCCCTTCTTCTTTCCTTTTTTCACAGCCTTAAATAAAGGCATCCATTATAGACAAAGGCTTAATGACAAAGGACGCAATTTTTAACCCACCTCGCTGATAGTAGAAAGAAAGTCTTCAAGAGCGAGATCAGAAGGAGTCTCAGCAGAATGAGCCATCATGGGAAGCTTCTCCCTATCGACAGTGCTGCCGAGGCTCACGTCTGCCTCCAGCATCATCACAGAATCTAAGTTACGAAAAACGAAGCCACACTTACTACGTGCTGTAACGTATTGCCAGCAGGATGCTTTCTTACCGTCTTCCAAGGCCTCGTCGAGCCTGTTCTTGGAGTTGACGGCGTGAGCCCACGTGACCTTGGTCAGGTCTTGGCCCACTTCTGGCCAGGCGTCCGACACCCTGGCGGGCAACACCGTCGTCGTGGCCGCCGAGTCTTCCATGGCCAAGAGGAAGAGACCGAGAGCACCACACACAACGATCAGAGTGCAAGTGCAGAAAGTGCAGTCCATGGGGTGCAGACAGCGACGTTCGAACTCCATGGCGAGAGAAAAAGCCAGAATCACTCCATGCCGCTGAGCTTCACACTCTGGAGGGCCCGGTCGCTACTGTTCCTGCGGGAAGGTCGGGATAGGCGAGTAAATAGTCCGACCCGAGCCTGGAACGTTGGTGTACTTTCCCAAGAGCTCGGCCCGAGAAAGCGCGATGACGCAACATCTCTTCACGTTTGTCTTTCCACTTGCAAAAGGGACAACGACCTCGAGTCCATAGATGTCTGAGGGGCTCAAGAAGGAGGACGCCTTGAAAGAGTGCGCTGAGGTGTGAACACTCACAGCTGCGGGTCGTGTACACGCGCAAAACAAACTGCTGAAAGTCGCAAAAGCATCTCTGACACGGCTGGACAAGTCTGCCACTGTTGCCGAGGATGGTGAACCAGTAGCTTAAAACCAGGTACTTCTTCGTCAAGCAGCTGAGTCATGTAGCTGCTTTCCGTCTGCTCTGACACAGTATCTAAAAGTCGCCGACAAAGTCTGTGCCTACGGTCTGGAGCTGCCCTTGCCCCCCTTGCCCTCTCTCTTGCTCTGGCTGCAGAGGAAGCGGGAGCGGAAAAGCCGAGGAAATTGGCGCCAATGTTTGAAGCTCTCAAGTCAAGCAATGAGTGCACAGAATGTGTCCAGTTTCTTGTTGCCGGCACAGGTGCAGTTACCTAAATAGGAAGACCTGGTTTTTTCTAACCTATGCGTAGGTATATGCATTTTGTAACCGGGACCCCTCAGACCATGAGTCGGGGGTGACCAGAAGCAGGTCTTGGCTGGGGCCCGGGTCCGGGTTCTGGTGCGTGAGCGGACTCGCCAACCCATAGGTGATTGTTCTGATGACAAAAAGCAAGCACATTCAACTGTCTTTGGGCACTTTTCAAATGCAAACGCCTTTGCCTTACTGATAGTGAAGGCCAAGGGAGCAAAGAAGCCAAAACTCAAGCACCAGCAGTGGGGTGGCCCCCTTGAGACGATTTTTTTTTCAAAATGCACACTCATCAGCAGTTGTGACTGATGTAGAAAATAAGATCCCTCCACATCAGACTGTCATTGGTCCACACAAAAAGATGCTACAAGGCTGACAAGGTGGTGACCAAGGGACCTTCGTGAAGGACACAGTTAATGCTATTGTCACTATAAGAAATATTTATTATAAAATGTGACCCTTCTGAGCACAAAAGTACTAATATACTTTTTTTAAAAAATTTAACTTTAGCTTACTTTATGAAGTGAACTTCATGGCCAAAAGGGAGGTACCTTATTGCTTCAGGCTAGGAAAAAGTGCACCTTTACTTTTTTGTTCAGAAGGGTCACATTTCATAAAAAATTATATTAATACACTTTTCCCTGACTTGCTGTAATACAGTGCCTTATTAAAAAGTATGACAAAATTATTGTATTCATTATATCTTTTTGCTCAGGGGGGTCACTTTTTGTAAAAAAAAATTTCATGTGGTGACCCATGTCCTTCAGGATGGCGGAGTCAGAGAGCAGCTTTCACATGGAGCAGAGTGCTGGACTTAAATTTTAGTTTAGCCTTAAGTAGTAAGTTATAAATAAGCTAGTCGCTAGCAAGTTAAGAATAAGCGAGAACAGCCCGAGATCAATCAAGTGGGATGATTGGGCTTACATCATACAGCAGGTTAGGCACAAACACGAAAACTCTCACCTTAGACTAATAGCACCACCTTTCAAAACTGTTTGGTGAAGGAAAAATTGTGTTTTATACAGTGATAAAATGTGGAGAATAACACACAGCAAAGGTGCAGAAGGCGTTGGCGAATGATTTTTCGCTGCAACTTCAGAGCAATATTCATTTTCCTCCTACCTTTACCTAACCAGACGTAATCTAACCTTTCTGCCTAACACACCATATAATTTTGTTCAACAATGATAAATAAATTGGGGTTGTCACATCACAACCATCTCTGAGGTGGAAAAGGTTTTGAAAGGATTTTCATGGTTAAAAAAAGATCCAAAACCTAACTTACTTAATTCATGACAAATTCACATCAGACCAGACTGAGACCCCAAAAGTAAACAAGTCTTCCTCTGCACCGGGTGTCCAGCGCCGAGGGTGACTGAGACACCCTGTACTGCATTAGTCTGGAGCGAGCAGAAACACATCACGCGCACGCACGTGACAAGTCGGAGTAGGAGGTGAAGTCCGTCTGATCACTGTTGTCGTGCACGGGCTTGTTTCTCCTCCACGACTGCAGTCGCAAAGACTTTGTCTGTCTGTCCAATGTATATTTAATGAATGCCGAGAGGTTCTCCTTTGACCAGACAGAGCTTTCATTTCAAGGATTCACAGAGAGTACGCACGGTCAAGGGAATGGTGCAACTTGCGTATAAAGACTTTGCAAAAAAGGAAAGACACAGGAAGATTATTTTTAGGTCTGTCATATTAAGATGTCATAACAAACAAACAGTTACAAATCGATATACAAAAGTAGTTGCCTTCCCCCCCCCCCAAAAAAAGAAGAATGCCTCATCTATCGCACTCATACGAGTGAAGCCTTAAAAGGGAGCATTGTTAGGTCCGAATTACTAATCACGCCAGATTATCAGTGGCAACGCTTACCTGTTCTCCTCCAGAATCTGATAGCGACCAAAGGGGACTCTCGTCACGAGGCCAACGAGAGCGTGACGACTTGATGGAAACAGAACCCTCAGGACGCAGTCGTCCAACGGGCGGGCGACCTCGCACTCCATGAGTTCGCTGTTGAAGAAGACTCTCTTCGTTCTCTCGTCCTCGATTAGACCTTTTTTTTGTTACTTCTGTCAGTCCAATTCGTCCCGGCTCCGCAGGAGGCCGAAGATGGCAAAAGCCCCACACTCCCCGCCGGGGGCGTGGCCTCCCATACCTGCACCCGCCCCCTCCGTCAAATCGTATGAAAAATACTGTTCCGCTCTTTTAATGCTGGCTGAGCATAATTCAGGCCATTTAGCAGTTGTCAAAGCCAAAAGTTGTGCTGAGGAGAGGGAGGAACTTTAGAACTGCCGCTGACTTTATGGACAGGAGGAGATAAAATATTTCACCGCAGCCTTGTTTAAAATTCAGTCTCATTGTGTGTGAAAAGGGGAACGGCTCGATTTCAAATTTTCAAATTGCTCCTCTCCGGGCCATTGGTTGGTTGGTCGGGCTTCTTCTTGGTGGGGGCTGAACCTATGCTGACTTTTTTTTCTGGTAGAGAAAAATAGCACAAGAGAGTTGCAGCACACGCACACGGAGAGGGAGGGAGAGAAGAATCGCCTGCCCCAGAGTGAGTGACTTATGAACGCTTGCAGCCGAAGGTGTAAACGTTGCGGCCAGAAAAGTCCCCTATAAAATATTGCTCGTCCAAGAGCAGCAGCGGCAACGGCGGCGGCCACAACGGTCGCTCCTGCAACTCCTCCATGCATGTCCACACGGGCGGGAAGGTGGAAGCGTCCCCCCACCCCCCGGGGAACTCGTCGAGGTTGCACTCGAATTAGCAGATTAGCTGTGAGTACCAAAAGGTGAAGAAATTGACGTTCTTCGCCTGCAGAAAAGAACTATCTCATCGTCTGTATTTATAAGGCTCGTCTTCGAAGCTCGAAGGCGTCATCGTGGCTCCCGAAAACATGAGGAAAAAGAAAAATCTCTAGGTGCTGGAAACAAAGATGATGAACGATAGCATCGACTGGGGCTGCATGAGGTGGAAGAATCCCACCCCGATCAGCCCGGGTCTGGCTTGGATTCGCTGGCGTCGTCTGCCGTATTCAGCCCACCCCCCCCTCCCGAAAGTGGAGAGGCAGGAAGCGTCAGCCTCAGCCTCAGCAGCGATGTTTGAAGCATGAAGTGTCAGTTGAGGAAGCGGCGGAGCAAGCACAAAATGTGCGCCAGCCACACCATTAGTGGCGCTCCTGTATGAGCAATGCGCCCAGGAGAGGCCACTGTGTTAAACTTGGCAGGTGCGTGAGGGAGGAAGTTTCTTAGGGCTGAAATCGATGTAGAGTTTGAGATAGATACAACCCAAAACCTGAGTGTAAATGCGAGCTTTGCAGTCACCGCAGCTTGCGGGAGAGCCTCTTGGAAATGCTCTTAGGGTGGGTTTATAGCGCACTCTCTATAGCTTAAGCCATCACTTGTTTAGAAGGTAATAAACAAGCAGTCCTTGAGGGTATTTGGGGAGCCACTGAATCCTTACTGATGGGGGACAAAGACAATAATTCTTCATCTGACAGAGATGCCACTTCTAGGGACAGTCAACTCCACTTGTAAGAACGCAGGATTTAAGAGCACTCCATTTATTAGTGCCAACATGCCCGCCACAGCATGGGGATGGCTAAAACTCCTTGCTGGTAATAGTGCTGGCAAAGCACTACCTTCTAGGAAGGCTCCATTCTGTCAAAAAAACCCTCTGCTTTTTATGCATGTTTCTCTCTGCAGATGCGCTTACTTTGTCGGCCTCGATGAAGTGAGACACAAAATTGGTGCTTCAGGAGCAGTTGGACTAGGCAAGGACATCTCTATAGATAGAACCGCCTCCATTGGTCCTGGTGAAAGGAAGATTTCATGATTGTCGACAGTCATGGCCCCGGACAACCAGAGGCGGACCTGCACCGGGTCATCTTGCCCTGGCTTTAGCTAAGCTTGAGGGTCAGGACCAGTTACATGCAGCTAGTCATTGATTGGGTCAGTTCCTCATTTCTGACCACAGCAGCCGCTTTTCACGCCCCTGTCCTGAGGACTCCCAATGTGGACTTGGTCCTGGACCCAGCTCGAGCGGGGAACTCCAACCAAGTCGCGTGGAGCTTCCTCCTCGCCATTTTTTTTGCACAGTCAACCACCACTACTGGGGAAATCACGTGGATTTTTCCTCTTTTTTGGTCCTGCCGCTTACCCTTGCCAGCCAGAGCTGTCCGAAGGGCGTTCCATCGAAAATCAATCTCTTGTTAAGAGGAAAAGAGGAACAAAAAAACCGACAGCACAAGAAAGAGGCGAAGCCAATTTAAACACAATCTCCAGGGAAGCGAAAACAAAAAGCTCACATTTGTTCTCGAGGCTCTTTTTTTTCCTCTCCTCAATCTGCCATTGGTCATCACCACTTTCTTTCAACACCTACACACGTGCGCACCCACGCGCACCAGCCCGGTGCCGCACACCCACACAACGTGTGCACCACACATCACAGCTCCATGCACTACACACAGACACGAGCTCTGTACTTTCAGAGTTTTCTACTTAATGCACCAAGTATATTAACTGGAAAATGACAAAATTTCAAACAAAGTTGGGGCCGCGTTAATATACCCGGTTATGTTGACTGAAAACACGTGCTAAGTGCCAATTCTGGAAAAATTTTCTTTGTGAAATGTACTTTCCTAACCTTTTTTTTTGGTAGTTTGATCAAGAACTCTTCAGCGGTGCCAGCACATTCGTCAGTACCCTTATCTTTCTCATCACTTTTGTCATCCCGCTGGCTCCATCCACATTCTCAGGACACCTCAACGACAGCTTGAGAGAAAACTTTTTTGCCTGTCAATGTAATCGGATATATCAGCTGACACCGGTTTCCACTTGTATCTATCTATCTATATATATCTCCAGTTATGAACATACTCAGTAAATATACTCGACTGAGCAGTATTCTAGGTGGAAAACTTCTGTATACCCGCGCCCACGAGCTCCGTCCTACACGACAGATGAAGTTTCCGTTGGAAAAATCCTCGTGTCATAGGCGAAGACAAGACAAAAATCTCTTCTACCTGGTGATCGATTAAGTGATGATGATGATGAAAGAAAAACTTCTCTCTCCCCCCCCCCTCCCGTTACGGCCGCCTGCACGCCCTGGAGCCGGGCTTGAGCCCCGACTTTGGGGCGCGGTTGCCCTGGCAGAAAAGTCCCCTCTCCATCCCGCCGGCGTCCGCGTAACCGCGGCTTTTGGAGCGGGAGAAAACGGATGATTCTTTTTCCTCCTCGCGGGCACGTGCGGTCGTCCTCATTTCAATTTGCTCTCTCTGATCGAACCCTCCTTGCTGGCTTTTTCATTGTTGCCCGACCAGACATTGACTGGCCATTCATTAACTTGGACAAATGTTGGGGATCTCGATTTTTCATTCCGTCTCGACGAGGGACGATTTTTTTTCTTCTTCTTTACGCGGTCAGTTTTGAGGAAAAAGTGTAGCAGTTAGCATTAGTACGTACGAGTACATACAGGGGGTGGCGTACAGAGAGCCTCACATTTCTGGTTGGTGTCTCAGAGTCCAGGGGGCCCTCGAAGCAGCAACTTTTTACACATTAGGTGCTTCTTATAAGTCAGCATGAAGGAGCTCTCGTCTCTCTCTCTCTCTCTCTCGATGGGTGTGTATACGTTACATACAAACCCAGTTGAGGTCGAAAGTTTTCGTACAGCTTGGGCAAAAAAAAGAATCTTAAAGATTTGATGATTGTGACTTGCTTCAGTGACGTAGTTAAAAGAAAAAAAAGGGATTAGTAGTTGTGTAAGACTATTTAAGGATGTGCCCTCCCTGCCAAAGTTTTTTAAAGTCTAACTAGCAAAATTCCCGAAATGATGGGGTCAAAGGTTTTTCTACAGAGCTTCTGCTAAAGCTCGCTCGTCTCTCGGTTTCAGAAGTACAGCACATTCCTTAGGAACACTGCAGAGGTCGCGCTGTTCATTCTCACCACCACATTTCTATTCATTGAGCTAAAAAAACACAGTGCTCAGAATTAAAAATAGCGGCTGATGACTCCTCAGACCAGTCACTGTCAGTCTTTCGCACACAGGCATGAGACAGGTTCTTCCTCAGTCGTATGTATGGAGGGGAGTTCACATATTCAGTGGATCACATACTCAATGGTCCTCATGTCCATTTCTTAGTTTTATCAAATCTGACAGAAAGTTGTGCGGAGGTTTGGAAGGGTGGAGATGACAACATGATGCCGACTTGCATGGCCGCTCAATGACTGTTCCGTCTGCTCCGCTGTCTTGAACGCGGCCAAGGCGTAGCAGGTCAAGTACGTGTGTACAGTAGCACCCAGTCCATGCTTTTTCATTCCAGATGAATGCAATGTTCAGAAATGGGAGCGAGGACTGCCGGACATGAGGACTCATCCTTTCAAGACCCAACGCAGTGAACGGTACTTTCCTCGATCACGATCACGAGGCTGAGCCAGGATCGATCTCCGTGGTCCCCCAGTGATCCTCAGGCCCGTGTAGAGGTTGTGCACAAGCACAGAAGCCTCGTATCTCCGTCCCTGGCGACGACAACTCTTGGCACGTGTGCGATGCAGTTTCTTTCATTTCTCAGTACATCTACATTTTGCACAGCGTGTTTTTTCTCTCCTCCTCCCGCCTCTTTCTTGAAGGAAAAAGCCAATACTTTACCCAGGTCCGGACAAAGGTAATTATTGACAATCGTTTGCCTGGGGCAGCAAACGGTCAAAGTCAAACAGACGGACGAGCGTGGAGAATCCCGAATAATGGGCAGTGAAGGAGGGCACGATTTTTAGGGCATTTGTGGGGGGGGGGCGCCCAAATGCATGAACAGAATCTGCATGCGAAAAAATAATCCCTGAAGACTTTTTTCCAGCATCGTCACTGGTTTTCCGATGGTGACTGAGTGACTTTCCAAAATTTTTCACCTAAAATTCCGGTCGTCTTCGGTAACGAGTCCACAGCTCAGGGGGGTGAAACGGGTGCCTCAGCAAAAAAAAAGAAAGAAAGAAAAAAACAATATGTTAGAAAAAGAAGGCTGAGTTTTTCGTTCCTCCTCCATTTCTCTCATCACATGAGGCGATGAAAAGGTAAACGTGGTTATCTTGTTCATCAATTTTGGTCGCCCGCGCCATAATTAATTTCGGTCGTCTCGATCGCGGCGCAATTAATCACTCACCTTGGCAAAAGACAGAGGGAGCTCATTTAAACACCCTGTTGTTGTCAAGCTCGTCTCAACACCCTGTTGTTGTCAAGACTTTAGTGCTTACATTTTAGAAGAGAAGACGAAAAAAAGGCACGTGCCTTAATTGCTAGTTTCTTTCTCATTTTCGGGCAGGAGGAGAAGAGGGACTTGGTCAAGAGATCGAAATTCCTCTTAAGAGACCCTCTTTTGTTTGTGGTCGTGATTACCGCCGAAGTGTCTTAAAGAGAGATCATTTTCTACTGGTTGCATTCAAGATTTCTTTTCTTTCGTCCTCCTGCAAAACTACAGTGTGTCGAACATTTTTTCGCCCAAGCATCTTAGCTGTGCTCGACATCTGATCGCCCTTCCAGCAGGATCGGTAGTGAAGTACAGTCAACCTTCAAGCAAAGAGTGACTTCATCCTGTCGAGCTCCTTCACTTGGACCTTCTATGTAATGATGGGTCAGGTGCCAGGACATAAGATGTCACTCTCGAGTCGGCAAAGTCAGCCTTGGATATGATGAAGCTGGGAATGACTTTACTGCGTCGAGCCTCTGTCTTCTTCTTATGATACGAATGGGTCTATTGCAGAAGGCATCCAGTACAGCAGTGGCACGAAGTACGAACGTTAATCTCGAATCTTCACTACATCGAAGGTTGACTCGGTTCAATCCTCTCTCCGTTCAGATCCCTCTGAAAATAGTGCTGTGGATAGAAATAATGGAATTTGAGCTGCTCTTAGAAGCCGACATCAATTCCTTGACATGCTGCAGTGAGAGGGAAGAGGACGATCAAGAAAAAACAGAAACCAGCCGCTTGTACACGCACTCGGAGGCTTCTTCTTGCCTGTCCAAAACCTCGAAACTGACGAGAAAAGGCTCTTTTCTTCCTTTTCCTATAGCGTAAGAGCCTCGAGCGCACGCACGCACTCGCACACGTGTCTGCGTGCATGCTTCTTCTTCTTCAGTATAACTACATACGAGATCTCCAACTTCTACTTGTACTACGTATACATCCAAACTTGCATTCTAGTCACGTAATTCGCTCTCAAAAGTCTCTCTCTCCCTGTCTGCTTGCTTCCTGGCCCTCCTCGCTTCCTTTTCCTTCCCTTTTCACTCCTGTTCTAAGTGCAATATACGTACATGTATATACTATGTACAAACGTATGTGCAGACGGTACATACGGACCTGAGGGGGAGGGAGGGACGGAGGGACGGCTGCACCACGCACACCTACAAGCACAAAGGAGGCTGCTGGGTTATTATTCTTAGCAGTGCAGCCCCGAGGAGGTGCACTCGGCCACCATGGGGAAGGTGGGGGACGTCAGGGGTTGCAGGGTGGGCTTGAACCTGACAGGAGGATCAGGCCTGGAGCGCAACTGCGAGTGGGAGGAAAGTCACGTCGCAGACATTAGCGCCCTTTCCTGTTGTCATGTATGCTGCTCTCACATACACACACACACACACGCATGCAGCACTGAAGATAGAGGCAGTTGTTGGGGGAAACCACGAAAGCTACGCAACATACGTACAAGCTGCACATGTTTTCTTATTCCCCACTCTTTCTCTCTCTTTTCCCCCCTCCCCCATCAGGTAGAGAAGAAGAAGAAGAAGATTCATTTTCAGGATAGATCTCTTCAATTTTACACGTGCGCTCTCGCTGCTTTCTTTCCAGGCTCAACCGCATGCATGTAACGGCGTGTACAGGGTCTTCTCGGTGAATTTGGAGCAACCCTGGTCCAGCAAACAGTTCTGGACTTGACGGCTTATGTAGCTGGCCAAGGACAAGCAGAACAACAACAACTGCACGCACCAAAAGTCATCCATCCAAATTTAAGGCAACAATTTGAGGTGGCTGACGAACAATTTTGGAGTCGCCTCAATCCTGAACAATGCTGACTGGAAAGTTCGGTAAAATAAAAATAAAAACATGGGCTCAATCGCCAAACAATGGGATCACTCATGGTAAATTAGCAATAAGCCGTCTGCCATGACAAGACACTTGTCTCAGCGCTCTGGGCCTTGATTGTTGATATTCGGTTAGTGGACGTGAAGTGCGTGGTGAGGTCGAGGCTCATGGAGAGCGTGAAGTACGTAGTGGACGAGGAGAGAGAGAGTGATTAATAGAATTCTCCCAAGCTGAACCAAGCAGTTCAGCTAGTATATAGATATTTAGCACATCCGCTAAATGTTAACGGCTAGTATAACGTTATATATTACGGCCGTGCACTCGTGATAATGGCTACCTGTTGTAGCAGCAGGATGTGTAGTAGT
>JAAUXU010113043.1_pt1 | contig 24305 bp, 25 predicted proteins | sample 7278151 | NCBI WGS metagenome assembly JAAUXU01 (sample SAMN14350113, study PRJNA611818) | marine sediment metagenome | isolation source: surface marine sediment (1.8m) | place: French Polynesia: Moorea | collected 2018-08 | reverse complement strand
TTTTGCTTGGGAGCTTCCAGATGCCCCCCAAAGGAGACTCATGCCTTGGCATTCGTAGCATGACCTGAAGAAGTTTTTTTCATCCAAGCAACTGATTCTTGCCAGATGAAATGGTTCCTCAAGTAGCGCTGGGGTTCATGTCAACAAACTGTACTAGTTTCTCCGCAAATATGAATGTTAAGCATAAATGTCGACGACAGTCTTGACCAAAGTCAAGCGATCCCAAAAGACTCAGCATCTTAGAGAAGACTGTCCAGCATATTTGGAGACGTGGTCATTTTGTAATGTACACAAATGTAATAAACAGTGCAGCAAACACTGTTTCTTATATTTGTTGCAGCGTTCACTGTCACTTGATTCCTGTCCAGCATTTCCGGACTTTTGGAAGTGGGCCGGACAGCTGATCTGGCAAAGGTGGACGTAAATTATCGGACGGAGGGAGTAATTAATTACCAATGGCAGGAAGTCTTTAGTTATACACAGAGAAAACTATTGTTTGTCAGGTATTAGGTTATTTTGCCCTCGCCACTTCAAGAGAGGCTGTTCCTGATGTCAGGAATCATCGTTGGAAGTGACTGCGCTGGCGTTTCTTCAACAAAAAAGCTGCCGAGTCAATGGAGGTAGAAAAAAAAGGTCTCTTTTGGCTATTTTTGACCATGGATTCGTATCAGTGACCGAGCTGAACCTGAAACCGCGTGAAGTAATTGGGATAATGGCCTCCAATATTCTCCTTTTTGGTGGGATCCCAGTGTCATTTCTTATGCTGAATACAGCACAGTCGATTTTCGCAAAGGGTTGGTGAGCACGATAATCTTGCAAAAATCGAGGGATGTGAAGAAAACCCCCTGAAAGTTGGTCCCCCCCCCCCGAAAATCCAGTCAGCAGCCAAATTTTGTAAAAGTTTTTGTTCTAATTGAAGTTTCACAAATCAAATATCTACTGTATCTGCTTTTCAGAGGTTCAAGAATTAATGAATGTAAACACAAAAAGTTTGGTATTTGAGGAGTCCGACGTAAGGAAAATGTTGCAACAGCCTTAAGTAAAGTGCAGTGGTTTTTTCTTTGTTGTTCTGTTTTTCTTGAGTGTTTTCTGCTCATCCTTTGCTTGCAAAGTGCGTAGGCGAGGGATGAGGGAGAAGTTAGGGAAATATTAGCAAGGCCTCTACGTCAGTCAGTCAGCCAGGAAGGGCTCGGGAAAGAACATTTTGTTTACCAGGTTGTTCCTGAACTGGTTGTCCAAGAAGTGCATGGCCACGTGAGCAGGCAGCAGGTTGAACAGGATCCGTTTGTTGGAGCTCTGCAGTGCCTCCATGTCCAACTTCTCCTCGCGCGCTTGGAATTGCCACAGAAAGTCAAGTCTGTAGGTGCAAATTCGACACTTTCTAGATAAAAAATCTACATATATTTGCATATGATATATTTCTTTATTCTTAAGAATAAAAGACACAAACTGGCCACATTGATCGAAGAAGTCATGCTTCTGAAAATAGTTGCCCACAAGCATGAGACAAATAAGATTACATTAATATGCCTAAGTGCCTCTTTCTGCTATTTTCAGCTGTCTACCAAGTAATTTTTAATGTGACACCTGAGAAGCAGAGATTTGTCTTGCCAGGTAGTCCAAAGCTCTAATACTTTTTATGCCACAAAGTCTTACATATGCATCACTATTTATGAGACACGCGGTACACAACGCATCTTACCTTGCCATCCACTCCACTTGTCTTCCGTGGAGGGCCACGGCCAGGACGAAGATGGCCACAACGATGACCGAAACGACGTCCAGGGGAACGGGAGAACTGACAATAAAAAAGTGGAGAAGTCACGAAAGTGGCGACAGTCTAAATTTAGCTGTTTATTAAGGTCTTACCTAAAGGCCATATCGAAGCACGTGAAGATTTGCCTGTGAGAGAGCTCGACGAGGAGTACGTGGACCGTGGCCATGGCTGCCAGGATCAGCCCCTTGAGCAGGATGGGCAGCCTGAGGAAGACTGCGACGGAGAGCAACGACACCAAGCAGGACAACACCGCGTACTGCGGAAGGGGACACCAACGGTGGCAAGAGGAAGAAGTAGTGGAATTCCCTCTCTTGAGGCACTGACGGTCCATGGCGCAGATGGCCGTCAAGTCCTCGTCGGCCTCCTCCTCCTCGGGTACGGAGGAGACGTGACAAGTGAACTAGGACACATGAATTCGGTTTATAGTAGTGAGGAGTAAAAGAGAAAGTAAAATCTTTGCTCACCGCGTTCACTTGCGCCATTGTGTAGATGAGCACCAGCGAAAAGATGGTGACCCCCAACCGCAGGAGGAAGGACCGCGAGATGTCCCACTCGATGCAGCGCAGTCTGGAAGATAAATCATGCGTCAACTTACATTAACCATTGACGTAGTTGAGGAAAGATGCAAAGGCACATTTTTATGCAAATAAAAGTGCTTTTTGCATAAAAGATCCTAATCAAAATGCAAATTTGGGTGCAAAGAAATCCTTACCTGACTGCGAGCAGGAGCATGAGTATGACGGCGATCCAGACGAAGGCCGTGAGAAAAAGGAGCAGGAGAATGATGGTTCTTGGCAGGACCAAGGCCTGGACGCCGCCCAACAACAGCAAAAGGAGCAGGGAGCAAACCAGACTGCTGGGGAAGCCCAGGTCCACGTCCTCTTGGTACTGTAGTAATCCGAGCGTAAGAACCGAGACCCGCCGTAAACCACACCCCATCGTTCACTCACCAGCCTCTCCTTGTTTGCGTCCCTGAAGCAGAGCGAGACGAGGTTGACGTGGTTCGCCTTCTCCTGGTCGATCGACCTGGCTTCGATCGCCTGCGCCAGGAACTTGTTGACTCGGTTCGTCGGCTGGAAGCTCTGGCCCGACTGGCGCTTCCTCCGCAGCTTGAAGCGCTCCGTCACCTTCACCTGCGGGTTCAGCACACACAAATGTAACAAGGTGTCAGCATTGGAGTTGTCACCTCCCCATGGTGCACTTTAAAAACTCATGCAGCTCCTCTTTGACCTACGCACGTATGCATGTGTGCTATGGGCATGCAGCATTCATCCGGCCGGAGCTCAACAGACCGAAAATTCATTTGCAAGTGCAGAACTTTCCAAGGCTCTCCCGATTAAAGTCCAGAAACAACTCCTCTACCTGTCTACCCATCAAGATGTCTCCCCCTCCTCCTCCGTTGAACTGAGAAGCACGCAGAGAGAGAGGTTTTTTTTCAGTTAGTCATGTGAGTCACGAACACATGGAATTGCTGGATACCTTTTTCGCCACCACGTTCTTCTGCATTTCGACCTGGGACTGCTGGGCCATGTTGGAGAACGGCACCTCCACGGAGTACTTGATGCTGTGGAGCAGCTGGATCACCATGTTGGACACCATCTTGAACGACGGGCGCCGTTTGCCGCCGCTGAACATGGCGTTGCGAACCTACGGCAAAAATCCTCTCATTTTAAGAGCTCATCTAGGCAAGAAGGGGGACCAAGTGCGCGTGTGCAATGAGGACATGCTCGATGACTGCGCCAAGAATGTGTCAAGCGCACCCAACATGGAGTAGGGTATTTTTATGAGCATACTACCTACGCTTAAAATAGTCCTGATCCATTATTGTACATTAAAACTGACTTATAAATGCATACATCACTATCAGGGCTGAAAAAGTGCACCTGGAAGCAGCAGAAGAGATGGAGACTGAGAGTCTCCATTCAGCTGATCTGCACGACCCGAGTCGGCTGTGCTTCCACAACGATAAATGATTTAACATTTCTTTTATTATGTTTTGCTATTGTTCATCTCGAAAATGGTCGCGTTGTAGTCCTCAAGTAGTAAAATGTATAAGTAGTATAAGTAGTAAACTTGGCTCGACCAGGATTTAGCTAAGGATTAGTATTATGCAACTTGTACTTTACATTACTGACGTACTTATGTAACTTATGCAATTTAGCATTAGTTGGCATGAGCAATCACTTTTCGAGGAGGAAAACTTCCACTTGGAAAATTTTAGTGACTCCATATTACTAATGCCCTTAAAAAACGGATGTAGATCCTGACAAGTACATAAATAAATACTGTACTGTCAAATGTTCCGCGTCAAGAAGTTTCTGTCCTGTCCGCCCGTCAGTTACTTTCAACTTACCCTCAGGGAGTTGAAGAGAGAGGTCTTCCTTCTCCTGGGCGGCGGGACGATGAAGAAGCTGTTCATTCCGTGCTCACGGAGACCAGGTCCGGGCTCGACCTCGTACTCGCCACGCAGGTGTTCCAGAGTTGTCTGAGTGATGTGCACTCGACTTAAAAAAAAATTAAATAAAATAAACAGAGCTCTGTCAAGGCTCGTCAGTACCACAGTGACGTACCCAGCCTCCCCGTTTGCCTCCATCTGGTTCGCCATGGTGACGTCGTTTGACCACACGTCATACTGCCACTTCCTCAGACCCAGGACGCCGCACAAAACCCTCCCAGTGTGGATCCCCACGCGCATGTTTAGGCGGACATCAGTAGCCTCCACCACAGAGCTAAAAAGAGGCCAGATCACATCTACTCAAAGCCTGCAATCAATCAAGATCGCTGCTTACTATATCGCATCGATCATGTCCAATCCCATCTCCACGGTGTTTCTGGCGTGATCGTGGCAAGCCTCGGGCAGTCCTGACACGCAGTAGTAGCAGTCCCCGAGGATTTTAATACGCAGGCAATTGTTCTCCTAGTGGGGAAGCACAAAATCGCAGAAAATCCCCTACCAATATCATTCCTCTTAAAGCTTACGCTAGCGAGTTGGTCGAATCTCCCGAAGAGTTCGTTGAGCAGCCTGACCAACTCCTGGGCGGAACACTGGGAGGACAGCACGGTGAATCCCACGATGTCCGCGAACAAGATGCTGAATGAGACAAAGCACCAAAGTTGACTTTTGTTCATTGATCACCCTTTCGCCATGCCGGAAAGCATCATCCCCATTCATTTTCTCTCATAATGACAACACGCAAGTGTTGTCGCAGAGAAAGCTCAGCAAATGAGTTCATTTATGAGCAGAAATGAGGAAAAATGGGAATAGTTCTCTGAGTCCACCCAAAGCTGTCTCGACTGTACCTGACGTTCTCGTGTCTCTGGATGTAGATCTTGTGAAACTGTCCGGACACCGGAGAGATAAGATCTTGCTTCATCTCAACAGCCACGTGCTGGGGAAGGACTGACAGGAGAAGGCGCTCCTGGAACAAGAGTACAACGTGGGATTGTACCTACAGCACAGAGGACATCAGAAAAAAAGCTGGGAGGGAATATTACACAACCTCTTTCAACATGTGACACGTGCATGGGTAGCATCTTCGATGACTGACTCTACCTAGAATACACATTTCGCAGCTGCACTTCTGTAAGTGCTGGGAAGAGACCTCCAAACGATCTCTCTCACACACGCGAACACACAGCTTCGAGTTCGTCCTCATACGTGACCCTTTTTTGCCGCTTCAGTGTGAAGCTTCAAGTGGGCCCAAGAGGGAACTGTTGCGCTTTTGAAGGCACATACGGTACGATGTACATGGTACCGAAAGTTCTCGAGTGTAAGATCTGTTGGGAAATACAGCCTGAGAAGACGTTTGGGTAGGGGACTAATAAGAAAGACCTTAAATATAGAGCGGATACTATCTCAGCATGTGTAGGGGCGGAAGGGAGCCAAGAGGCCGGGAACTGGGTAAATCTCCCTCCCGTGAACACGTATGACAAATTCCGACGCATCTGTACCTAGTAGATTAAGCTATGTCTCGGGCGAAGTAAGAAGGTAATACTTTTCGGATTATGGTCACACCTGCACAATAAATAGGCAGAAGAAAGACAAATAGACAGAGTCGAACGCAGCACTTCGTAGAACATAAAGCGATCGTGTAAACACTCCCTTAAGTACATGGCAACGGAAGGAGCCAAGCAAAATAAATCAGCAGCCAAGCACTTTATTTCTGCCTCGCACGATGCTGGCAACGGCGAGAAATTCAGTATGCACTCTGCTCACTTCGCTCCATTACTATATTCCCAAGACAAACCCCTAGCAAGAGGTGATAAGTTCCAAAAAGGGTCCAACGAGAGATAGTTGTATGCTTTCTTACCAGCTTTTCGTTTTCGTCCTCCATCTCCAGCCTGGCGGCGATGCAGTTCCTAGTGTCCAGGAACGCCCTCCTCTGCGACTCCTCCATCAAGTTGTGCACGAACAGGCCCACTAAGTTCACCGCCATGAACAACAGCAGATTTGCGGTCAGCTAGAGAAGAATAGAGTTGCTATGAGTACAACAGTTTAATCATCATTTTTTCCGCTCGTCTTACCTGCTGCCACTTCAAACCGAGATGGTTCTCGGCGCAGACGCCGCTGACAATGAGGTGCACCACCGGCAGCGCTGCGCCGACGCCAAGCGCCACGGCCGTCTTTAGCGGCAGCATTGCGTAGGCCAGGAAGACCACGAATACCACCTGCCAGACGCCGTCAACCTCGGACGTGACGTGGACGGTCGTGCTCGCCCAGGGTGGCGTAACGGGCAGGTGCGCCAGCGCAAAGACGACGGATGCGGCCAAGATGGCTATGCAGGCCCTCCCTAGCCCAGCGTCCTCGACGGATCTGGCCGCCAAGAAGACGAACGCCGCGAGGCAGCTGAGGCAATAGAGCGAGAGGTAGACATTGGCTGGCGTGGGCGCTAGCTCAGCGGCGAAGCTGGCGCCGGCCAGGGCCGCCGACAGCCCCGCGAATAGCGCCACGTGCGCCGCCACCGACGCGTGCTGCAGTTTGAACACGTAGCGCTGGAATGGGAAACAAACCGGACGTTAAAAACTGAACCAAGTTTGCTACCCGCCACTTTTTGTTGCTCTCGCCCTCACTTGAAACAGCTTCTCCAGCTCCTGATTCTCGAATTTATGCCTCCGAAAGATGACCTTGGAGGCCGAGGCCATGATGCGCCTCCGCCGTCCCACGGGCATCGCCTTCACGCTGTGGTCCATGACTGGCTTTCTTGAGCTCTCTCAGAAGTAGCTTTGGTTGCTCATTTTTGCAAGACCTGTAGCTGACTCCACATCCAGGTCGTCGTTACCTTATGCCCCAGGTTAGTCATCGTCTTGCCTCACCTGGAAAGCACGAACTTTGTTACAACATTAATTTGGCAAGACTTAATGAGTTCGCAAGAAACGTTGATTAACAGCTCACTATGCCTTATTACTAGATCTCCGGCAAAAGACTCTTCACACAACCCCATCACCTCGTCAGCAACCCAAATGTTAACGGTGCAGAAGGAAAAAAAAGCTGTCGCGGCAGCAGCTGCGGCAGCTTGTGAGATGTGATATAGCCGGGGGTAAGAAGACTTTTCTTTTCTGTGAAAAGGCCATCTTTCTGCAGCTGCTCCATTTATGAGTAGCTAAACAGCCCCCATGCTTCAATTCTCTCCCACCCACCCCACTTCCCTCGACGTCTCTTCCCGGCTGCATTAATGCAGGAACAACACAGAAATTTGTGCACGACCGTGAAAGTCTCGAGGCTGTAGACCTCTTTGAGGCCGCGTAACGTGGCCTCCATGCATCACGGACCAGGAGTGTCCCCCAAGAGAGTCCCGGTCTCTTGTTTCCATGGTGTCTGAAAGGAGAGAACACCTCAACGAGGCAGAGGTATCGAAAATCATCCTTATACGACTTATGTACTCTGCCTGAAGACTTTGTCCTTGTGATCAACAGAGCACCTCACAATTGGCTTCGGTACGGAAGTGGCGAGGATGCAGCATCTCTAATATAAGCAACACCAACTTGACACGATTTGGCTGGAAAATTGGCGTTGTTGCTGACGTTACAACCTCTTGGTTGTCTTGTTGCTCAGCTTACAACCAACTCACTAAGATGCGGTGCTGCTTATATTAGGGAGCTGCTTATATACAGGGTTGTTCAATTTTAACCTGAGGGGTACAAACTCAATTTTCTTTAACTATTATGTTAAGTAACAAGTGACTTCGACTCTATGCATCAACTTGCTGAGATTGCCAGAGTCAAATGCACCCGTTATCAAACTCATTTCAAATTTATGCAAATTTTTGGAAGTCAAATTTGCTTCAATACTTGCTTTGTTTTCCTTGCTGCGTACAGCTGCACTGCGTACTCAGCGCTCTGTCCTTCAGGAAGATTTCCTCACTCTTAACAGCTACAAGAAGGTGTCCTGCAAAAGTCGCCAACAATGAAAAGTTCATAAATGCATTTATGACAATGTGACTGCTAAAACGTTGCTGAAAATATAGTTTCCTTTTCCTCGCGTTTCAACTGAACGAGCCTGCGAGAGGTTATACAGTAATGGAGGAAAAGAAATGTCTGAGTCAATCACTTTCGTCTACCTGATTTTGGTCACATCTGGACTACAAAGCAGGGGCAGATCTGGGGAGTGAGGAAGAGACTCCACAACCGCCATGACAACACGTGCTGCCACCCTCAGGGGCACGAGAGGCGACTGTCTCGAGACACTTCAGGCACTTGGTGGTCACGGGGTGGAAGTAGCCACTACAGAGCCAGGTTGACCCTGGTGTCTGCTGTAGGACTGGACACCAACCTCATGGACGCCACGAAGGACAAGCTACATGTTGAGGCCTCAGGCTTTCGAGAAGGCTTATCTCTTATAAATATCATAAAAATGTGAATGCTACCTAAGTGCCCACTTACTCCCCGACTGATTTTGGCCATGGAAAGTCACATGTTAGAGGCACTCACATGAAGCCGGTGTACTCTGGTTAAATGAATGCTCTTTGCTCAAGCCCTTAGCTATGGCGGCCATGAAGATCATGGGCGAAAATTATGGAAAGGAAGGACGATGATGCTTGTCTGGCCTTTCTCTCCGTCTATTCAAGGTCACATCTCCGCTTACCTCACGAGGACCGTGAGTACTGTTGTGGAGCCACGACGGTCCACAAGTACCCTGCACCCACAAACTAAGAGTGGGTGCCACTGAAGTCAAGTCACACACAAAATGATTGATTTAGAGTGGTCTCAAAACTTCCCTCTCCCCATAGGCCTTTTCGTATCTACATCAGCCATTTCCATGTTTTGGAGTACCCTGTAGGCATTCTCTTGATAGTCATCCTCCTTGGGAACCACTATGGACGCACGATCTTCCCATCAGATGTGATGACCCTGAGGATCATTAAAGATGCCTGCGAGGAACTCCTGGACGCAAGTCTTCTTCTGTCCAATGTATTAAAAGCCTCTGTCTAGACAGTTCTACTGTTTCCCGACAGTTCTCACAGAGCACCTGATGGTGCCTGACCTCTCGGGAGTGAGCAGCCGCCATGAGGCGAGCTCATGATCCCTTGACCGCTATCTTAAGAACAACAACATATGACTATGACAACATAGCCGACAACTGACATGAGCAAGTCTTAGTCTCCTTTCCAAAGGAGACTACATAAGAAGTTGGTAAATCTTGATCAAATAAGGCAGGAAAGACTGAAGGCAATTTCAAAATTTGTTTACACACACTGTAGAACATTAAGCAAAGAAAGTACAACACATCCTCCTTTCGACTTTAAGACCCACACACAGGACCACGGATTACGTACAAAGGTTGCTAATTTTCTCCTCAGGCTACACAGAGGCAGCTTCACTTTCCTGAGGAGAAGTCTGAACTTCCATACCTTGGCCTGGACTTGGCCTGACCTTGGTCTTTCTTCTCCTTTTCGCACGTGTGACACCGCCTTATTCTGGAGCAGCGCTCCACAAACTTTCTTGTGTCATTCGGCCCTTTTAGCACTGACTGGATCTTTTCATTGCCCTTCTTTATTCCGAGCAAAGACTGCGTCCAAGAATACTTTATACTTTAGTCAATCTTGGATATATCTTGAAGCTAAGGAATGACTCACTATGTTGAAGTTTTTCACTTTATCGAAAGTTCTTGTGTAATAAATGGGTCGATTGCAGAAAGCACTGAGTACATACTCGAGTCAATCTCGAATCCTTATCACATCGAACGTCGACTGTGCTAAGTCGACTTCACCATAAGGCCATCAACGGACTTATATAAGAGAAAGTTATGGTATTTAATAATTGCACCCCTCATTTTGGCCGCTAGAGATTTTTACCGCTATCCTTCCATTTCCCCCCCCCCCCCCGGAGGGGCCCAATATTGCCCACTGTGAGATATAGTCCTAGAGGAAGATGCTCTAAGAAAAAGCTCAAGGTCAGATCATATTTAGGCACTTAGACGAGAGCAAATTTGGTGACCAAACAATGTAGTTCAGGACGGCCTCTGTGAACGTCGTCTGCCGGCAGTAAATCCTCGACGGGGCCGCGTACAAAACACTTGTGCCCGGTTTTGCATTCGGGTGCTTGTTAGCAAAACTCTTGCTGAAGTTTTCAATAACAGATGCGCGTGTCTTAAGACGAAGTTGTAAAGCTCGCTTTTTTCTTCTTCTCCTCCTCCTCCTCAGGGGAACTTGGATGGAAAGCTTCTCCATCGCTCTCGAAAGAGAAAGGTCCATGTGAGCAAGAAAGATGTCATTTCTGAAACTGCGGCTCGTTCTTAATGATGCATGTTGCGCTACTTTCGGCAAAGGGGGGGGGAGACTTTCGGGGGAAATTCCGAGGGGTACCCGGTGCCTCCGGGGTAGGGAGGGGGGTTACACGGGGATCAAGTCTGCGGATTCCACTAAGAAAACAGCTCGCTGTTTATACTCAAAACTGGTTCTTCAGTCGTGCTTAGTCGAGCCCTTGAAACAACTTGTCCCTATAAGGCCTGGAGCTTTGCGAACTCCACCAGGTGTGCTTGCCGGTAATTAAGAGAGACCATAACATTTGGCACTTTTCCCTGCCAAAATCCCGCTTTTTTCGCTCTCTTGGCGTGTGGATGAGGCCAAAAAACATTTACTACGAGTAAATAGCAAGAAACGTGTGAGAAGAGAAAAGCGCTGGCTGCCGGCCAAAATCTAATCGGACAGCACATAATTAATCAACTGTCTTGATTGTCACGGGCAAGCAGCCATGTTGAAGGAGTGCTCATTGTAGGGATGGATCGAGCCCAGCTCGAGCTTGCTGGGAAAAGAGCTGAAGTCGAGGCCCAAAGAAAAGTCGATTTAGCCTTTTCTAGCGACTCCCCAGGCAGTTTCAGGCCTAAGTCTGTTTGAACATTTTTATGGGGGCAAAAATAGCTGTCAGATTCAGGCCTAGAATACATAGGAAGCTTCTCTCCTAGGGAGTCTGAGACGGCTCAAAAATTTTCGACCAAAGCGGGCCCGGGCCGTTCTGTAAGGGCTCGACAAAGTTTCGAGTGTAAGACAAGGAGCCGACTCTACCTTCGAGTCTCGAGCCAGGCTCGATACAGCCCTAGCTTACCCTTGGATCGGTGGTCTGGGAGATGTGCCTGGGAGAAGGGGGGAATCTGCGAGGTCAGACGTGCTTTGACGTTCGCTCGGGGCTGTCCTTATCATCCTTGCTCATCAGTCACTGTTGACCCATCACTGTACGGACTCTCTGTTCCTGCTTGACCCCATGCATCGATGCCTACGGACTCGGGGCCCCCGTGGACACTGGGAGACTCCTATCACGTCCATGCCAAGCTGACCAGCAGCGGCTTCCCGGAGACCGTCGGCTTCCAAGTTGCCGCCGGCTGACACGTGTGCGACGGATGTTCGTCCATTACGCAAACACACACCCTCCGGCCAGTGTAGACGCGCCTTTATTGTGAATCGTCAACATTGGACAAACCATTATTTACATAGTCCCTCTTTGAGTGTGAAAGTCCCCCCTCTCGAAAGTATAAAAGGCTTTCAGAGTTCCTCTTTTTGCGGGGCCTTCACGAAAATCGATGTTGCTGCTCGCAATTTAGCTGAAAGGTACCAAATGCTGCTCAGACCCACGAGCCATCATGAGAATAAGTGTTGTTGCGCTCTCAGTCACGCTGTGCACAATGGACTACATCTCCGGTGACGTCACAGAAAGATCACAAAAAGTTTTCTTGGCTTTGCTCACCGCCGTCATCTTGGCACAGAGTTACCCCACCCAGCCGCAGCTCGTGTTGCCACCCGACAAGCTGCCTTAACAGTCATTATGCACCTTTATACGAACAAAATGTGCTCCTCCAAGAAATGGGAGCAACTATGAATAAAATATGCAAGGCCAAATACATAGGTGCATTCTTATGGCCGCAGCCTCGAGCCAGCTTATCTGCCGTTGATCCTGTTGAAGGCCGCGCCTTCCTCATTTCCGAGGATTTAAAGAAAACTAGGCCAAAAAAGGAAAAAAAAAGAAAAAAAATCACGACACTCTGCTTTTGTATGATTTAAACTTTGGCACATATATCACACACTTTGCAGGAAGAAGCGGCTGGAAAAGTGAAATGTAAATTTTGCCATGCTAATCTTGGCAAGTGTAGTTTTGTCAGAGTTGCCACGTTGGGACATTTTCGTTGCTTACCCCAAGATGTGTGGTCCGGGTCAGACAGGACCACCTGATGCAGTAAGAAATGAACGTCACCGTGGTCTACGGGGAGATGCACAAGCTGTACTTTTTCAAGATCACTAGGCCTGTTCAAGGACTATGGAACCTCCCTCAAACTGGATGAGATTTTGGCGTGTGCACATGTGTTCCCAAGAGACTGCAGAAACAGTCAGCCTTGAATGGCAGTCATAAAGTTAGATGGAGCACCAGAGGCATTAACAAATATTCAGTGCAAAGTCCATATGTCAGCTTTAAAGTGTGCTCCTATGAAATGACACCTGCCAACGCAAGCCCTAAAATGGGCCTCTCCAGACTTCACAGTTTGTTTTGATTACTCCGCGTGTAATGGGACGCGCTTCATCGTGGCCGGCAAAAGTTCAACGATTAAGCTTGGCACTTTTGCTTTACACTTTAAGGGACTTTGGCATTGTTGCACGTGTAATCGAGTTGCTCGATCAAGCGTAGTCCCCATGTGTAGATTTTTCTCTGCTCTGTTGTTATTCTCTGCTTGGAGTTGATTGTGTGCATATCCGCAGTGTCTTTTCTCCAATGGAGGCTATCCAACCAACACGTGCAACATGGACTGAACCTTGGCCACCTTGAAGTCGAAGCATGACTTCTTTTGTTGTCGCCAGACATCTCTGGCACCCTCCTGACCACCGCGCCCTCTCCGTGTTTGGTCCCCTTGGGCATTGAGCATTATTTGCTGGCTCACACTGTACTTCCAGCCTGCAGTGGTCGCCCAGGACGAGCTTGTCTCAAATGTTTCCTTCATTTCCTTACCTTAGCTTGGCTCAGAGGGTTGTCTATTCCTTGGCACTTCGTCACTTTAACTGGGTGCACCAATGTGTGGTGCCACGAGCACTCGGGTTCGTCCGGGATCAGACCTGATCGGGTCCTGGCGCACGACACATTGTAGAGGTCACAGATACCCCCATGGTACACCGGGTGCGCACCCCGTTCACCCGGGGCAGGATCTGCCAGCCATCTGTGACCCCGAAGAAGTCTACGTCTGTCAAGGCGGATCGACTCTCCTCACCTCACGACCTCCCCGAATTCCACCGCCGGTCTCCGGCAGCTCCAACCTCGGGGTCTCTCCGGGTTCGTGGACAGAAGGAAGAGAGGGGGTAAAAGAACAACTTCTCGTTCTCCTCTTCCCCGCTCGCTCGCCAAAATCGACTGTGTCTGCGCTGCGGCTGCAGCAGCCACCGCTCTCAATGCTGCTCCTGGACCGGACGAAGGCGAAGAGGAGAGGAGAGAAGGAGGAGGAGAAGGGTGCGGCCGAGGCGGCGGGAGGGGAGGACGATGAAGACAACAGCTGAACCTGCTTTTCTCCAACGCTCAGGGGTTGAGCGGGATCACTGAGGGAGGGACGGAGGGAGGAAAGCTACAAAAAAGCCTCTTCGCGGGTCCTTCGGCATCCTCGCCCAAAAGTCTTGGGCACACTACGAAATGCCGGAGATGCTCACTGGCCTCGGCGCCAGTGTTGGCTGGATCAAGTCGGGTGTGGACACGCACATGGACGTGGCCATAGACAGGACAGCAGGAAAAGCGGCGAATTTGAATTCTTACTTATAGGTAAAAACATCTGGTGATGACTAGTGTGAGCAGGGAGGACTCCAACACCTGTCCTCCGGTCTGGAAGGCTGCAGACGCTCCTGACACATATCTCAATCCGTTTCCGCGCTCCGAGTGTTCCTGGAGATCTCTGCCAAAAAGACAATTTGGCATCTCCATCACTCCATCCGCGTCTTATTTTATGACAGTTATATCAAGGTAAAAACACGTCTTTCACCGTTCTACAAAGAGTCCAAGTAAGTTTATACTGTCAAGTACTTCTGTTACGCCTATTTTCTCACAATGAAGCTCTAAGCGATAAAGTGAGTCTGTTGTTATAAGTTATGCGTACTGTAGCGTCTGACGTGTTAACACTGAGTAGCTTTTACCGGCTCCCACGATTCTTTGTGCGCACAGGGTGCGCACAAGCGATCACACTGTCTGCTACTCGGTCTTTCCCGTGACTCATGACAGCGCAATGTCTGTGGTGACGGACACGCAACCTTCGTCACACCCCTAGCGTATGCGAAACCTTCATCTCCTTCCTTAACTATGTCAATTTTTTATGGACCATTATTCTATTGCATGATGTAATATTTATTCTGTATTGTCGTTACTATGAATTGAAGGTGTGTTTCGCATCTATGCTGATACTCCTACCATGCCTGCAACTGTGTCTAGAGTGTCTAACTGCTTATATAATGAAATAGAGAAGTCTAGTGTTCTTTCTGCCTATCTGATCCCCCCGCTTAAAGGACACAATGGATTTCTTCACCGTCCAGTGCACGAATACGGTGACAACTTAAGATTTCTCAACACCTTTATGAAGCGTAACATGAAACTGCGGATATTCGAACTTCACAGGTGGGCCCGAAGGGGCTATTGCTGGAATTATTGACTAGACAAATCTCTGCACGTCTCCAGCTCCTTATGAACTACTGTTCTGTCCCTGACCGTTGTTGGCGTATCCTTGCGCCCTCACTGTCAGTGGGTTGGAGAACAAAGCAACTGGCTTCATCGCCATCACCTGTACTGCACAGGTAAACATCACTTATTCACCTTGCGCTCTTCAGTGACTCCGTGCTTGAGTGCAGGCTCTATTTTTTCGCCAGTTTTCCTTCGTTGTCAGTCTCGTAAGTGTTGAAAACATAAGTGAAGAAGCTACCCTCACAAGAAAAATAACCCAGTTTAAATGTTCTTGGGGACGCGCCACTTCAGGTTCTGGCTGTGCTTCTTTCTTTCTTTCCTTCTTTCTTTCCCCTCAGCTGCTGTGTAAACTGCTGGAGCACTTTTGGCAGTCGTAGCTCGACTGCAGCTTGTATTACCCTCATGCCACAGAAGAAAGAGAGAGGCCAGCAGCCAAGCCACAAGATATGTGTAGCGCATAACAGATGTGGCACAAACACAAACACTTCTTAGTATGAGGAAAAAACGAAAAGTGAGACTTCAGGGGAGTCTTTGAGTCAGCGGGGTGCAAGTTGTCCCCCTTCAGTCCCAAAAGATATAGTGCGAATGTTAGGAAAGAGTCGGTGTGCTCAACAGTGCTGCCTGTGCTGCGCATTGTGATGTTGATGACGTGAATGCATTTTCAACAACGCCCTGGTGCAGCAGGATGATTGGTGCTCTACTCATCACGCTGGCGCTGGACCACGCCGCCAGCTTGGGCTCCCTCCCGGATGCCAGCCAGGAGGCGCTGCTGCAGCAGTTCGATGGCAGCCAGTCCAGCCTCGCCCTCTTCCACTACGTGGTTCCACCAGACTCGTCCAGAGCCTCCTGGGAATTCGCCGCCTTCCAAGATCACCCTGGCTGCCCCCGACGCATGGCCTACATCCACATCCAGCACGGGAGCATCCCGATCGTCAACACCAGCCAGTACGCACCCGACTTTTTTTACGCCAAAAGGACTGGATTGGCCACGCTGGTCACACGCTCGGACTACCAACCTGCGGATTACGAGGTATCGTCAGCGTTCATTTGTGTCATGACTCAAGAGGACAACGCTAAAAACACAGTGGGCTGTGATCCACTGACTTGAGCATCTCAAACTTCCCCCCTAAATCTTGAGTCGTTGTCCACAGGTGCATTCCGTCTACAATCCTCTCCCAGGATCTTGGTTTGCCGTCGCTTATCTAGAACCCTATACTGAAGGCCCATCGCTATTTTCGCAACGCTGTCGGTACAGCGTGGGATCCATAGCCTTGTGGATGCGCCTGGACGGCGCCGCTCCCGAAATCCTGCTACCCAATGCCAGGCAGAAGTTCGTGACCAGAAGGAACTTCTCATACTACCGTTTCCACGTGAGCGACGGGGTCGGGGCCTTCCGACTCAGCCTGACCAACTGCAAGCAGAGGGTGGGGACGAGCTCGCGGAGGCAGCTCGAGCACTGCATCGACTATGCGGACGTGCGGCCTCGTGCGCTGCCCTTCAGGGACCCCTACAGTCCGACGGCCAGGCACAACATTACGCAGGAGGGAGCGCACTTTGACGAGGACAGGGTGGCCGCCAGGGGAGCTGACTACTACCTCTTGGTGGTCACACGCGAAGAGGTAGGCATAAGCGCCATCTTTTCCTTTGATCGAGCAGACGAACATTTACCACTCGTCCGTGTTATCACCGACTACTGCGATTGTTATCGAGAGTCTAACTTGATACAATCTGTTATAAATGCGTAGGTGTCCTTTGACGCCGACCTGCGACTGGCGGGGTGCGGCGAGGCCGGTCTCTACGGCAAGCGCCAGCACAAGTGGTTTCTGACGGAGAAGGGGCTCATGTGGGCGGAGGAGGTCAACTCTACCGCACCGAGGGAGCCAGCGGACGGATTCCAGCTCCTCAGTGTCGTCAATTCAAAGATCCTGAACTCGACTCAAGGCGAGGAGATAAACTACGAGTTCAGAGTGGGCAACGAGATTCAGGAGAGGTAACAAACGAATGACGACACCATGTGAATGTGACGTGAGATGTGGTTGCTTCTTTTTCCCGCTCACACAGTGCTAACTCATCCTACTGTCAAAGTGTCAACGGGTGTCCGCCTTTCTATTTGCAGACCCATCTTGCCGGAGTCTCTGCCTAAACTGACCTGCCGCTCAACTTTCGACTTCAGCCGCATCGACAGCGTCTCCGAATTCACCGTCAACTATCTCCTGCAGGGAAAGAGCTGGTATACCAAGTGGCTCACCGTTCTGGAGCACGAACAAGTCATCACCAGGTGGGGGCAGAGTTTGTAATCACTGCGCTGACGTTGCAAGATAAAAACTTGAATCCTCGCTCTATGTACAGGTTTGACACGCACGAGTATCTGGACATTGGCGGCTTCGTAAATCTTCGCGTGCACCTGGACGAGAAGACGGTGCCGAGCGACCAAGTCTTTCAAGTCATTCGCGGTTGTCTATCACATGACCGCCCGCCACCCATCCACATGGACCAGTGTCCGGAAGAGGCCGCCTTCAGAGTGTCCAACAGAAACGCCTCCACCATGGAAGTTTTGAGAGTCATCCCCTACCCAGAACCTGGACGCTGGCATATGTCTTTCCAAGCCAGCTGTGGGAACCGGACCACAGGCGAAGATCTGGCGTCGTGTCCGTCAAACATACATTCTCCAATGGTCTCCGTGATGCTTCACACCCAACCCTGCGGCTACCGTCCCACGAACGCTGTGTGCGGAGAGTCCGGGGTCTGCGCCAAGGTGTCTCGCGGTCCCTTCAGATTCTCCGCCTGCCGCTGCTTCGGCGGACGCCGCGGAATGACTTGCGATGACACCTCGGCGGCTACTTCGTCATGGCAAACCACGGCGGACATGTTGTTGCTTACCCTGAGCAACCTGGCCTTCGTGCCAGCGGTCGTTCTGGCCGCTTATTTCGGACTTTTCGCGGAGTCGCTGGTGTACGCGGCGACGGCGGCTTCCTCGTCGCTCTACCACGTATGCGACCGCGGGACGTTAACGTCGGGAATGTTACCTGCGTCACTCCAGGCTGTCTGCTTCGAGCTGTACGTGGAACGAGAAGTGCTCCAGTTCTGCGACTTCTACTGTGCCACACTCTCGTTCTGGGTGACGGTGATTGCGCTGGCTCATCTCGCGCCACCTGCTGCTGCAGCCCTCAACGCCTTTGGTGTTCTCCTGATTGCAGCATTGATTCAGCACAATCGCACAGGTGCCTCTGCTCTCCTGGCTCCTCTGTGTCTAGCGGCGGTCCTCCTGTCAGGAGCACTGATCGCCCGTACTCTCCGAAGGCGGAAGGCACTGCGACCGAATCGCATGTGTCTGGCCCTGGTGACGCCGGCGGCGGCATGCGCAGGTGGCGCGCTAGCACTTGTCGGACTAGCTGAGACGAAGCGCAACTATCCCTACGTGCACAGCGTGTGGCACGCGCTCATGGCGGCCTCGCTTCTGCTCTTGGTCCCGCGGTGTCGCCGGCGGAGGAGCAAGAACACGAAGGAGGCCACCGGCGAGGACAACTCCGGAACGTCCATCTCTACGGATGAAGAGGAGCTCGCCACCGTGTCGTCAGCAGACAATCAAATGGACGGGTCTTCTCACTCCAATACCGACACAGTGTGCACAAACTTCAGCATTCGCGTGCGAACTTTGTGCTGACAGACCCAATAAGATGCTCTACTTCATCAAGATCCATCCTGGTGGCCGGTAGCGGCAGTGAGACAGATCTTGCTCCTCAAATTGAAGGTGCTGTGACGAGTTAGGATACCTCTGTGCACGAGTAAAAATGATGCAAGACTAGCAAATATGACTATGGTACATGCTGTACGGTAATCAGTACGTGAACCATGTGGTAGTGTTCGCATGGCTCTCGTACTATTCTGCCACTGACTTGCCTTGATCAATGTTGCACAACATTATGCATTTGACAGACTGCACAATTGTTGCCTAGGTGCTTTTTGCGACACGTTACCATGACACATATCTCTAGAGTATTTTTATCAATAGTGTATGTTTTGAAGCAGCACAAATAAACGTCCTTGTATAAATATTCTTGTTGCGCATAAAGCTTGCGACTTCGTATATAATTATGCTAAATACAGTGTTACACCGCCGCTTATACCACCTGCCTTGGGGCAACATCAATCTCCTTGGATTTGCGATATAATGACCTCATACGATATAAAGCGATTTATACTACAATTGTGAAGCAAAACATGTCTTTATCATGCGTTCCTCCCATGTTCCTCAAGACTAAGACAGCGGGCGAAGAAGACGCAGAGGGCGCCAGTGATAGCGAAGGTGATGGCAAGGCTACCTTGAACATGTCGTCAGGGTCATCCAAGTCCATCCTGGACAAGTGCTGCTCCTTGATCGTGCTGTTCACTTTGGTCTTTTGTTTCAGCAGCAAAGCACTGGCTTCATGTATCATTGCAAATCATGAGCAAACCAGTTCCAATCTTTACATGGCTTAGACTAGGCGCACGCACAGATAGTGGAAATTATAGAAAATATCTGGTGATATTAGCAACTTTTCCTGGTGCAAAAAAGTGGCGAAATTTGCCAAATAAAATTTGATTTTGTGGTGGTAAAAGAGGCCTGGTGTTGCATCCGATGGTCCTTTAACCGGCGTCTGCTGTATTACCGGCCCCAGTGAGGCTGGACTTTGACAGCTCTACCCTCACGAGTACATAGAGCTGCCCATGACCAGGTCGACCCTTCTGCTCTGCTTCAAGTCAGCAGAAAATCAGCTGATGCATGAACAATGTAAATAAACTTTTAGGTTTAGGAGAGGCAGATCGAGCGCAAGGGGTTCGAGATGTCGAAGCCGATGATAAACAAGCCCACGGGGTGAAAGTTTTAGTGAAACGACCAAGAGGAGACCCTAATACTACAGGGCAGAATGCTGGCTCGCAGCTTATCCATCATCCACCGGGTGCCGCCAGTCGCCGCGATTCAAAACTGTCGGAAGAAGCACAGCGTCTGCGTGGTGGGTTCCGGCCCCGCTGGCTTCTACGTGACCCAGCACCTCATCAGCAAGGGACCCGCTGACCTCACCGTTGACGTCTTGGAGCGGTTGCCCGTGCCATTTGGACTGGTGAGTGACCATAGCCATGCAGAAGTACAGTACGTGTACCTGCTACGTCACCGCAGTAACACTTATCTCAAGAGACGACAGGTCCACTATACATTACCTTTTCGCTCAGGTGCGATTTGGAGTGGCGCCTGACCATCCCGAAGTAAAGAATGTGGAGAGCACTTTCAGCAAAGTTGCGTCTTCGTCTAGGGTGTCGTTCTTGGGCAACGTGTCCGTTGGCGACGATGGGGATGTCTCGCTGGAGAAGCTGAGGGAAATGTATGATGCGGTCGTGCTGGCTTATGGGGCTGCCAAAGACAAGATCTTGGGTATGCGACCATTTTCTCAAATGTCACTAGGTACGCGAGCATTAAAGCTCTTATATTTTCGCTTAGGTATTCCCGGCGAGAAATCTCCCAATGTGCTGTCGGCTCGCAGTTTTGTGGGCTTTTACAACGGACTTCCAGACGAGATGGGCCTGAAGATCGACCTGAGTCACGAGGTCGCCGCAGTCGTCGGCCTGGGTAATGTGGCCTTGGACGTGGCTAGAGTCCTGCTGACGCCTGTAGATGTGCTGAGGAAAACTGATATCACAGAGGCCGCGCTTGATCTTCTCTCCAACAGCAAAGTCAAGCACGTACACATTATAGGTGAGTCCTTCAAAAGTCACCTACCTGCCATGTTCCTGTCCAGAGTGTTGTTGTCCAATCCAGGAAGAAGAGGTCCACTTCATGTAGCCTTCACAATCAAGGAGCTTCGTGAGATGATCAGCTTGTGCAAGCCTTGTTTCGATCGAAATGATTTTGAAGGTGTCAAAGTAATCGTGCCTAAACTGCAACGTCCGCGAAAGAGACTGACGGAGTTGATGGCGAAGACAGCCTTGGATCCTCCGACCGAGAAGCAGAAGGAATTGTGGAAAACCAACGACAACACTTGGACTCTGAAGTTGCTCCGAACCCCAGAAGAAATTCTGTCTCGAGATGGGGCGACCGTGAGCGGTATCAAACTAGGGATAAACAGACTTGTGGGAGAAAATTTGAGGTAAGATCAAGTCCGCAATGTCAATGTGCACTCCTTGAGGTGGCCCGCGTGCTCTAACCGGACATTTTACACATAGCGAGGATCAGCATGTGGAGTCCACCGGCGAACATGAGGTGCTGGACTGCGGATTGGTCTTGAGAAGCATCGGATATCAGAGTGTAAGGGTGGACAAGGCGATTCCTTTTGATGAGAGAAGAGGCGTCGTCCCCAATGTGAATGGCCGTGTACTAAAGGAACCAGACAGTGAATGCCTTGAGACTGGCCTCTATTGCGTGGGTTGGTTGGCCACAGGTCCTCGCGGCGTGATCGTGGACACCATGGTCGAGGCCTTTAAGGTCGGAGAAGCCATTCTGAGTGACGTTGCTGAAAAAAGATTGAGTACGGGCAAGGACGGAACACGAGCATTGAAAGAAGTTCTGAAGCGAGACGTCATCCAGTTCAGCGACTGGGAGAAGATTGACCAGAGGGAGAAGAGTGAGGGCAAGAAACGAGGAAAACCCCGGGAGAAACTGACGACTATCCAGGACCTTGTGCGAGGCAAAACATAATCATGGCTTCATAAATTGTAGTTAAACAAGCGATTCAGTACCAGTACTCGTTCCATCCACAGCATTTGTAGCTAGCGCGGCAGGCAGTACTTTATTTCTCATCATAGCTGATCCATGACTCTAAAGCATCAATCACATGTAATCGAGTTAAAACAGTTATAGTCGATCTTTGCTAATTGCTATTAACACTAGCTTTAACTTTGCCACTTGGAGGCTACTGTGTGTTTATGTTAGGCGCTTCAGTAGCAAATTAAAAGCTAATGACTTCTACTTGCAACATAAAAATCACAGCCAACAGAACATACGACAATGATACGTACATTATCTAGTACAATAACTAGAGTGCTCTTATGTTATCCATTTGTGCAGCTTTAACACTACTTACGTATCATTGACTTAATTCATTACATCTCTTTGGGCCAATGTGGTCCAACTTTGAGTACGTGTAGACACCCGTGGGGGAGGGGGGACAATCATTATCTCCAGGGGGTAGTTTCTAAACAACATGTAAGGTGCGTTCACACAGGTTACTTATCCGAACGTGAGACATAGGAGACTTCTAGTAAAATACGCCAGTGTGCAGACACACACTTATTCCTAAGACATCTTGTTAGAGATCCCTAAACATGAGAATTCTTCGTTCTTCGAGTATTCTGCATTAGCTTTTTTGTTAGCTCTACCAGAAGGAGAGCCTTCGTCAGGTCTTGTACAGAGGGTCGCCAATGAGCCCGCCGCCTTCAGCTTCTTCCTGATGCTTCACCGGCGGCGACCCTCGCTGCATCCGTGGCTTGATCTTCTCCGATAGCTCCCACAGCTCGTTTTCCGTGAGGGCCTTCTCAAAGTTGCCAAAGCAGGCAACGACTTCATCGCGCCGCTGGAAAGTGTACGGAACGCGCTTGAAGCGGCGAATGTTGTCCAGGATGTTGTATTGCTGCCATCTCTTGGCGAAGTTCACCTTCCCCTTGACGTCGTCGCTGTTGCCGATGTGCACAAATGTTAGGTCTTGAAGCACCAAGCCCATGTAAGGGATCAGTGGCGGCCTAAAAAGCAAGCAAAGTGCAAACAAACCCCGTATACGAAAACAATAAAGTTGCCATCACGTACCGTGACTGAGCTAGAGCAACTCGGTAGGCCTTGAACGATCCAGAGAAGTCGATTATTGCACTGTACTCCTTAAGAGTTTCAATGATGTTTCTGGACCAGTCAAGTCTTCGGATAACAGCAGAGTCGAGGGCAGAGAGAAACGCCAGATAGGAGTTGAAGTTGTTATGCTTGCGCAGACATTTCATCACCTAAGAAAACAACTTAAATATTGTGCTGTGAAGGCTCCCAACGCTTGCTCACCTTAATGAACTTCGTGGCCAGCCGCTCACGCTCTTTGGGATCATTTTCCTGGAGCAGCAAGGTCCTTGGGAGTAGAAAAAAGATTTTATCCCTGATCTGTGTGACGGAGTAATGCACGAATTATTACCTGCACCAGAAGCTCATAGCGTTAAAGTGTTTAGTAAACTTTGCCAGGTTAGGCGACTTCTCCTCGCTTTGTTCCTTGGACCAGAGCAGCAACTCCCCAGGCTCCAACTTCCAGAAGTGCTGCGCGTCCAACAGCGTGATCTGCTCAGCCAATTCCGACGACTTGAAGTGCAGCAGGGAATGAGGCTTGTCTGCAACAAAAAAGGAGACATCCAAAACATGTATATTGCTGGAAATTAACAACTACTCTTCGTTGGCTTCACTCACGGTGGAACGAGAGTCTTCCGAAGTCAAGGTCGGGCAGCATCTTTGTTCTTCTGTCCTCATACTTCTGGATGAACGTTGTCCTGAGTGCCCTCGCCAATATGAGTTCGCCGTCGAGTACGAGCTCACCAACGAAAGAGGATACCCTGGATAGCACAGACAGGTTCGATAACTCGGTCTCAAGTAGGCCGTCGACCACCAGCACCTGAAAATGCATCAAGTATAATTTCTAGCATCCACATACAGTGCACTTATGCCCTCACTATTAGAGAAAACGAGCTCCTGGCTGCCCTCAGCCGCAGCGAATCCTCTGGGTTGTCATTGAACCGCCGGAACCGGTACTTCAGCCTCTCTAGCAGTGACAACGTAGAGACGAATGTGCGATACGTCAACAAGAACGCATCCTAAAATACGATCACACGCTTGAATCTGTGATACGTTAATCGTTTACTCTTAGCTCGTACCTGGTAGACAAAGTCCCTGTTTGTAGATTGAGTTGCAAGGACAATGAGCTCGTCCACGTCGCCTGCCCTTAGTTCCAGGATTCCCTCGGAGTTATTCACGTAGATCAGGCTGGTCTTGTGGCAGTGCAGAGAGTTCAGCGCCGAATTCTCGTCAATCAGCTCAGAGTCTTCATCCTTTTCCGGAGCTTCTTGGGGATCAGCGGGAGGATCCGGAGTAGCAGGAGGAGAAGAGGACGACGACGAAGATAGAGGAGGCAAAGGTGGAGGAGGCGGCTCAAATAGAGTTGGTCGACTGCTCAAATGAAAAGAAGAAGAGTAGGGACTCATAAATGCAGATAAAGGTGTACCTCATCGTCAGTCTTACTTGGTTCCTTCCGAAAAGACTGATTCTCTTGTGAACTCTGTGGAGCGCCTTTTGGGGGTGACGACGCTGCCGTCGGCTTCTCGCACGATCGGAATAATCCTCTCCTTGTTTTTGTTGCAGTAAAGGCTGGATGAGCGATTCTTCTGCTTGGGCGGGAGGGCGGGGGGA
>JAAUXU010097820.1_pt1 | contig 24308 bp, 24 predicted proteins | sample 7278151 | NCBI WGS metagenome assembly JAAUXU01 (sample SAMN14350113, study PRJNA611818) | marine sediment metagenome | isolation source: surface marine sediment (1.8m) | place: French Polynesia: Moorea | collected 2018-08 | reverse complement strand
CCTAAGATTGTGTGAGTCCGTCAATCAGTGAACCAGACTTGTCAGCCATTCTGGTATCAGCTGTGTTGACGTCAAGTCGCTCAATGAGCTGTGGCTGTGTTATTAAAGCATATGCTAAAAAAACAAGTTTCAACACTAAATGTCTGGTTGAGCAAGTCAGCCCAAGAAGCTGACATCACATCAAATAGTGGGAAAAGAAAGAGTTATACACAGATTTTGGTCCAACTGTAAATGTGTAAGTGCCAATTCTTGTGCAGAAATCTTGGTATGTGCGATTTTCTCTTTTCCTCCTATGTTGCTGTAACACTTTTCCTACACACGAAGGAGAAAAAGATTAGGATGTTCAACATGAAAATTTTAGAAAAAGATCAGGAATCGGACCAAGTTGACGCCGAACGTAACAAACAGTTGAAGCTTCCAACTATCAATGGCAACACTTAAAGTCATCCAAAGCCTCCTCACAACTCTGCAGTGCGGATCAACAGTAACACCGCAGATTCCAATGTGATGTGGAACCCCAGTGTGTAGTTACCACAGTGCACTCCGCATAAAGTGACATGGCAACAGCTTTGGCAACGGCGCTGTCACTACAATCGGATATCATGCACCATTGTACATTTTGTCGTTCAAAATTTCACGGACTGTTGCAATCTTTCCTCGATTTTTCGGGGTTTGCGCCCCTTGCCCGGGAATTTTTGATTCATAGCTTATTTTGCTATAGATACATTACAGAGTCATGGATCTGACTATTTTCATACACTAACATATGAAAGTGGGACCCATCTGTTTGGATTCTTCTCCTTAATGTACTGTTGCATGCTCGAAAGCAGAATGTACATTTGAATAATTGTGACCTGCAAGCAAAAGTCTTTAGTCCTGGAGACGCTGCTGCTCTCAAGCCCTGACGGCCAAGCTGGTAATTGCTGCACCTTAATTACCCGTAATTTGTGTAAACACCTCTAACCATGTTTGGGTTTCTGAGAGCCTTCAAGGTTTGCCACTGTGGACCGCTCCTGCCAGTAGTGAGAAGACATCAACACTTGGCAAAAACCCACGACTTGGGTCCTGACCCGCAAAAAAAGGCCTAATGTTGCAGCCCTTGGCACTGTTTCTTTTCCTCTTTGCCTAGGCCTGAGTGACAATAGCGTCCATCATAACGCTGGTCCATGGATGGTCTCAGTTCTGGCTTGCCAAACTTTTGGGGATGACCTTGACCAATTCAAAGGGGTTTTAAGCAATTTCTCCCACTCCTCCACGATTGCGAGGTTGCTGCAATTTGTTGCATCTCACACAGGATGTCAGGTACAGAGTAGAGATGAAAATTTAGTCCCCCTTTAAAGCGCCCCAAGGATAACTTCTTAGTCCCCACTCAGATTACCCACAATACGTAACTATCCAAGGACTCCGAGCTAAATTGACCAGACACAGAGGCTAGACTAAATAAGAGTCAGGCTACGACCAAGGTCTCGAGTCTCAAAAGTAGGGTTAGGTCTTGGGTGCAATTGAGAATGCCACCCATTAATTTTTTGACTCATTAATTTTACTTTTTTTTGGAATGGCTTCAAGTTGGCATCATAAGGTCACCAGGTTGGTTGCTCTGGCCAGCGATGATTTTGCTCTGGCGCCAAGAGCAAGACTTATTCCCTTGGCATGCCGATGACTCCGCAAGCTTGCTCATTTTTTGCACAAGTTGAGATAGGCCCAAGAGCTCGTTCATTTCTTGGAGGGGGAAAAAAACACGTATTGCTTCATAGAGTTCTCTGCTCCGAATGGTGGAACTGTGATGTAGCTCATCAAGAAAAAATACGTCTTCACGTAGAGGACATCAAGTGCCTGCGGCCAGAACCAGCAATTTTGGGTACATTTGGCCCCAAAATGAGCAATTTTGGGCACATTTTCGCCCAAAAATGACAATGACTCCACAGCTCATTGACGGGCTGATCAGGGAGATGTAGACCGGGGAATCCACGCGTGGTCTTTCCAAACGATCTTCAAATCTCAAAGTCAGGACTACAGCCTCGTTTATTGGCAGATTAACATAACATCACATGAGCTGTTTGACTGAAACGATCTCGGGTCTTCTACTTTATGAGACGGTGGTCGTGCAGCATTAGAAGTGCTTGCAGTTGTAGAGTCGGGAGCCAACAAAGTTGGGGATTGCAAGGTGAGATCAAAATCACACCTGCTGTGACTACAGCGCTGGAATATTTGAGCAGAAGGATTTGGCTCCAGCAATAATGCAAAAACATTTGGAGACCTTGCATGTCCTGCTGCGGAGAGACCAGGATCGTCGATCTAGACGTGACTCCGACTATGCTCCTGAGGAACTTGCCGGTGTTGTTATGGTCCTACTCTAATCAGCCAATCATGGGCATGCTACAGAAGTGGCTGGCTTTTGGGGGGGGGGAATAATTGAAAGGCCACCTTTTTTTGACACAGTATTTGCACGCTCCATAAAGGAGAACCCACGCAGTGCAACTGTAATTTTGCCACACACTGTGCCGGACAGGAAGACATGAGGCTGAGAGGACCATGTCAGTGTTGCCAGATGCCCGTTGATCAACTTTAGATCAACTTCATGTCAGCTCATATCTGACATCAGGCAAACCACCAGCGAGGCCTCCACCGGAACATGAAATCTTGACCTAGGAGAATATTTTACAGCTTGGTATGACTAAAGATCAGTCATACCATAGGTTCTTATCACTGGGCTCGAGAGCAGCCTCAATACGAACTCTTGGCGGACTTGGTGCTGACGCGTCCCTACTCGAGGACGACCGTGTTGGCCTCAGATCAAGGCCGAGAACTCGGTGAACGCGTCTTCGTAGTAAGAGCACTGGCAACAATACTTGCCTGTGATCAGCAATGGGCCTGACAGGCCTCGTGAGCTCCGAAGGTAGAGTAGGCATACAACGAGTCGATTCCCTCGTACTTTTTGCCAAGTCGAAACATGGGTAACGCTATTGCCAATAGTGAGTCCTGCAGTCGACAGTGGAGTCCCCAGTTGACTTCAAACCCAACGTTTAGGACTGTCCTGGATGGAGAAAATTCTGCCGTGCGTTTCTACACTAGAATGTTGTTTCAGTTCCGAGGCGATGGACGAGAGGAACCGCCTGGTGGAGCTGGCGGAGATCTTCTACCCGCCCACTTCGCCGTTCGCCGTGCACTCCGCCACCGAGAAGCTGTGGGAGCTGGAGCAGGATGACAAAGAAGAAGCTGATGGCGGCCGCAGAGTGAAGAGGCAGTCTCTGCCCGACACCTTGGCCAGGTCCGTCACGGTCTTGTGCGGAGATCAAGCCGAGAACTTAATCAGATGCAATCCCAGATCGCGTTTCAGGTAAAAAAAAGAAAACAATCTTTCATGTTGATGCCATTAGTGTTGTTCACGAGCTATATGAGTGGATAGCTGCTGCCTTGGACCGATCCCAAAGCATCCCGGATCAGGTGTCTGCGGACGGAGCCCGCTCACAGTCAGAAAGCGTCTCCTTGCACGTGTTTTGCAGCTAAAGTTGTTCAATATAAAGATTCATGTTCACAGGATTGTTGCTGAACCTGTGTCAGAGCTGCCACCCAATCTGTTCTTGATGACGCTCCAAGTCTTCTTCTCCTCAGTTGTGAACTAGATGGCGAACGAGTTGCAGTTTCACGCAAAAATGAGCGCTGCCGCATCATTCGCCAGGTTCAAATTTTGCGCGGGAAACTCGTGCGTCTCTACCCATTCTGATGCCGCGCGAATCTCCTTTGCAGTTCATCTTCTTAAACACTCTGATGAATGCAGTTACTAACGCACTTTCTGCCCGAACCTAAACAATAGAGTCGGCACATTCTGCCATTGCTGCCCTGTAGTGACCCGAAGCCCTCCAGAGTGGGACCCAAATTATGTCCTAAGATTATGACCCGAATTTACCATGACTCAATTCGTGACGCTGTAAAGACCAACTTTGTAAGGGTCCACGAAGGAAGTGAGGTCAAGATCGTTGAGGCCCGGCTGTCAGACCAGTCTGGAGGAGGCAATTTTCGAATATGTCTTTTGGTCACGCGTGGAAGGCGATTTCGCCCTGCCAGACAAGGACCTGAGAGTAGAGGTCAACGTGACCATCGACGCAGTACTTATAGTCCTTTGTCTGTCCGACCAACCATTCAGGAACTCAGCGACGCAATAACTTGTGGGTCCTCGCGTCTGAGGAGGAGGAGACATCGGAATTTCAGGTCAAGGCGGACTTTTTTCAGCCATTCAGCTGGAGAAAATGGTATTTTGCTTTTTTTTTTTATCTTCCAATGCAATTAAAACACCATTTTTTTCAAAATTTCACTTCCAGGGTTTTTTTTCTGGAGTTTTCAAATGTTTACAGTGACAACAATGTTTGCTGCATTTAAGTTCCTCACCTAAAATTCCGAAGTGTGCTGAAGAGTTGCGAGTGGATGATGATACACCTTTTCAGCACATTCCCCCCACGACGCTCAAGGACGAAGTCAATTTTCAGGCCTTTTTTGAGCCTTTTCCCCTCGCTTTGCTCTGTGTCATGTTAATAATGATTTGGAGGATGCTTGTGCACAAATTAGTTCCGCTCAAATTGATTAGAACGAGTGAGAGATGAGTGGCAGCAGGAATGGGCAGTGACTGATTGATGATTTGCATACTGGCTCAGAACACTCTTTCTTTTTTTTAGTCATGCGGTTTTGGGTGGCCAAAATGGAAGTTTGGGTGTCACAGAAGCCATTTTCGAAGTAAATTTGCTGCTTGGCAGCTCCAACCCAATGCAATCATGCAGTCCCTGAGGAAGACAATGATGACTCTGCAGTGAATGAACATGCACAAAGACAAATATCAAGAAGATCTCTTGGTGTGAGTGCAAAGTGGGCATTTATTGATGGGCTTTTGCACGCACTCAAGCCACGAACATTTGAAATCGGAGTTCTTCTTCCGCGTGTCTTGGCACGACACTTCCTGCCCGTCCTTTTCTGCAAGGTGTCTTAAGGCCTAGTGCAAAAACACAGCTCTGAATGGAGGAATGAGGTGCTTAAGCAGCAATCGCCCAATGGCTGGCAGTCGATCAACATTGAGCAGAGAATAAAGCTGCCTGAGACATCACTCTGGTCAGGATTCTTGTCTTATGGACCCTAAACTTTGATCACCTTGAGAACCTTTGGGTAGTCCCAGTTTTGGGGACTTTGGGAAGATGTGTTCGAAAGTAGCCAGCTAGACAAGAGGCTCCCCATACAAGGGGGCCACTGTAATGGACCGGGTCCGACCTGAGGGTTGTCTGCGGCAAAACTGATTTCCCCCTCTCAATCCCCGAGAAAAAGAGACCTTCATTTGCTGTGTCTTGTGCCCTAAAGCGCGGGTGGCCCAAATAAGTCTCACGTGTGCTCATTTTTTCCTCCTCTCAAAGTCAGGGTTACCAAAATGTTCAAATAGTTGGGGTGCGTCACAAAGAAATTACGAGGCAATTTATCATGCAGCAGGGATAATGTAAAGACGCCTATGGAAAAAATGTCATGGGGAGAACAATTTTGTTGTAGGCCGCACCACACCTGTTATTGCCCGGTCCCTATGAGGCCTACGAGGCCTACGAGGCACACGGTTGTCCCATAGCGCTAAGTAACGGCTTTTTCGTGGCCATTTACTTGCGCAAAGTTTCGTTATTGCCTCTGAAAAGGTCGATGACAGCTCTTTACCTTGGATCCTACGAGCAGTCAGAGGAAGCTGCAACGTGTATGCAAGTCACATGATGGGCAACAAGACCCACATTGGCAACAGGACGCCATGCAAGTCCGTGATGATGCAGATTTGGCCGCCCTGGATGCAGGCACCCACCAGTGTGGTGACAATTGACGATCTCGGTGACGCAGATTCAGCCATTGTGCACGCAGGCTGCAAATTCAACTCGAGACATGACTGGCATCCCTGGCCAACCACCATCAAGAACAGCTGGTTGGACATGATACAATAAAGATTATAGAACTTGCTGTCACAAAGAAATAAAAGAGGCTTGTGCTTCTCATTGTGGTCACCACCATTATCCATCACCTCCGACTCCCTGGCTGTGAACCCGATGAACTCCAGTGTGACCGCATCCGTGGCCCTCGGGCCCTCACACAAGTGCGTGAGGTGGCGCAAGTCCCGCACTCCATGAGGCATCAAAGCTTTATGCGCGTTTGCTCCATTTTCCCCTCATGTGGTTAAGAAGACACATACTGAAAAATACTAACGATATACTTTATAGGACAACTGGTACCCGACTTGAACGTGTTATAAAATTACCCCGGTGTTGTCAAGACATAGTCGGTACGTATGAACACACAATAAATGACGTCCATTTGTCATTAAACGCACGATTTTCGGATCCCCGGTATTCAGAGGGCTGACATGCAATATGTCACAGCGGAGAGGGACATATGGCGCAAGACTATGTCCCTCCAGACAGAAAATAATGGGAGAAATATTCCCCAAACCGTGCGATAAATTCCTTTTATTAAGTTTGCATCAAATATTTAGATGCGTCTGACATTGATAGGCATGAAACGTGGCGTGAGCTGTGGCAGATTTTTGTCAATGACTATTGAACAGGCTTGACTGATGTCTCTATGGAAGTCCTTCTTCATACCAAGAAGTTCGATATGTTCAAAATCGAATGCCAGCCATATGAGCTTCGTCAGTTCAGCGTCATCTAGTGTCTACCAAGAAGCATACAGATACAGGCATATTACTTCGCTATAAAAGCCAAGACAAAGGCTCATACTTTGGGATTGAAATTACTGCAGTGCAAATATGAGAGTGCTCTTTGCTGCTGAAGTTGATCTTACCAATGGTGGGAGCAGTGAAGGAACCACAAGTCCCACCTGACCGAAGTTTCTCTTTGTGACAGATAAATTTGCATGATCCGAGAGGAAAAGTGTACTGTTACTTTACACATATTTACTTTATGCCCCTTTGTTCTTTTTATGCCAAGTTCGTGCTTTTCAGGACCATGTCGGGCCAGTGCAATAACCTGAACAATCCTCTCTGGGGCGCCAGCACCAGACCTTTTGAGCGGTACCTGAACGCCGACTACGCTGATGGCAGAGGAATTCCAAGAGGAGGATTTGTGGTGAGTAGCAGCTGTCAGGTCGATGTGCGTCAGGTGTCCAAACGTGTCCCCCGTTCTGGTTCGTTGCCCAGACCGACCCCGCCGACCGCTTCAACGCCGACGTGAGCAACCGCATCGACTTCGGCGGCAGCTTCTGCCTCAAGCCCAACCCCGCGAAGCCGTTGCCCAGCCCCAGGGCCGTGAGCGCAAGGTGATTTATTCTGTCGTTGTGGCTTCGTTGACCACCGCTCAAACAGAAAAGTGACGCACTTTTATGCGTAGATTCCATCGCGACGTGGCTGTCAACAGTCGTCAGCTGACGCACATGGTGACGCAGTTCGGGCAGTTCCTCGACCACGACCTCACCTTCACGCCGGAGTCGTCGCACGGGGAGCAGTGTTGCACCAGCAACAGGGGCAGGGTGAGCACGACATGCCTGTGGTACAGTCACAACGATATTCCATGTGCGGTACGTTGACAGGACTGCTTTCCCATCGACGTTCCCTCGTGGGCCTCAGGAGGCCTCCCTCCCTCATCCAGTGCCTGCCTTAACTTCGGCCGCTCCTCTGCCTTCTGTCTGGACAGGACCGGGCCGCGCGAGCAGATGAACACCCTCACTGCCTTCGTCGACGCGTCCCACACCTACGGGGCCTCCGACGAGGAAGCCAGAGCGCTCAGACTGTTCAGAGACGGACTCCTCAAGGTGCAAATCAGCAAAATATTTGCACATGTCTACTTGTCCATCGTGGTAGCGCAGTAAAATTATAAAAGTTGCCTGCAAAACGTGATCAAATATGATGTTTGACGGCACTTAAGTTTTACTGTACTTTTATGAAGGTTTCTTTTGTCGGAGGGAATCCTCGAGAGATGCTGCCCAGGGGGGAGCGAATCAGCAACTTGTTCATTACTGGTGACGTCAGGGGAACAGAAATGCCCGGTAATTACACATTCTTAATGAGACTTAATTACTGCCGTAAAGACCTAATGACGATGGTGCAGGTCTCGCTGCCCTGCACACCCTGTTCATCCGGGAACACAACCGCATCGCGCGCCACCTGGCGCTAGAGGCGGCCACGTCCGGAGCCAACGTTCCCAACGACGAAGAACTGTTCCAGTTGACCAGGCGCATCGTGGTGGCGGAGTGGCAGAACATCGTCTACGGCGAGTACCTGCCGGTCATTCTGGGGAAGGAGGCCATGAGCAGGCACAAAGTCAGTCTTCCCAGAGGCGACAGCTACACCAATTACGACCCCAACTTGAATCCGGGCATCAGGAACAGCTTCGCCACTGCAGCTTACAGATTCGGACACAGTCAGGCAAGCAAAAAAAGGAAGAGGTGGAAGACACTTCTGGCAGCTAATATTTTTGTACTGGACATTAACACATTCAAATAATTACTCGACTATGATCTCTAATTTGTTTGTATTTGGGAAAAACCGGAATAACCTTGGTGCCGTCATGTGCAGATCCAAGGCCTGGTGATGATGCTCTCCAACAACGGCCGCAACAACACGTTCAGGCTGCGCAACAACTTCTTCCGCATGCAGCACTACCTGGAGGACGAGGGCAGGGGCATGGACAGACTGCTCATGGGCCTCGCAACCCAACCTGCGGCAGAGCGGGACAGATTTGTCACTCAGGTAAAACAAACTTTAACGACTGAGCTTGGGTTTTAAATTCTGACCTCAGTGGTCCCAAAGTCTCTCATTTTACATTTCTGTAAGTCCCCAGACTGGCGAGAGGTCCCAATGTCTGATCATGCGTGTGTAAAGTGATCAACGCTTGCAAAGTCTCCCTTGGAGCTGTCGGGCAGTCACCTCCATGTAGTGATGCAACGAATCAGACCCGGATTCGAATCCTTCTCCAGGCGAATCCGGTTCTTTGCTCAAGGTCAAGGGATTCTAAATCCTTGCCAGGGAGTCAAATCCGGATTCGGTTTTTACCTATTTATTGACCTCATATTTCTCCACTTTGGCAATACGAATGTATATAATTTAAATAGTTTATTGACACAGTCATGTTTTCATGCAGACGTTCGGGGACGGCAAGCCATGTTTTGACTATGTAGTACACTATGCTGAGGATTCGGTTAGCGATCCCGAATCCGGACTCGAGTCCCTCAATGGCCCAGCCCTCTGGAATCGCGAGATCCGGGCGAACTCGATTCGTTTCACAGCCAGGATCAGTTGAGACAATATAAAAAGGATACCGACTGCTGATGAAACAATGTTTTACAAATTAAAACAGCAGCTGCAGTAAAATGTCACAGACTAATTCTTAAGCTATGGTCACACGCAAGCAGGGTTGCCAACAGCTTCTCTCACACTGGACTTGAGATGGAAGTGAAATCAACGCCGTCCAAAAATGTTCAGTGAGTTAAGATTGTCAAAGAGGCCTTCAAGGAAGTTGCAGCCTTGAGTCGAGGTCAAAACTTTGCACACATCCGGAATGAAGTCGTTTTGTCCTCTGCTATGCAGTTTGCTAGGCTAAGAGCAACGCCATCGACGAGAGAATCCAGCGTTTGCAAGTGTTCGACACCACTGAGACACGAACAAAGTTTGCTCTTTTCCGGGATGCAAAGATTTGACCTGAACAATCTAAGTCATGTTTATGGATGTAAGAATCAAACGATCCTGAGAGCCATTTTTTTAGAGGTCTCAAAGTGACCCTTCGATCCTTTTAATGGCGTACATAAAGCGCATTTGGACGTATAATTAAGCGTCATTTTCCATCTAATGTCCCTATTGACGATGATCATCAGCTTGACGGTACGTTACGTGCATACGTCCGCGTACACCCTGTTCAAGGAGGAAACCTACTTTTAGGACGTGACTAACGGCCTCTTTCCCGGCCTTGACCTCGTTGCCCGCAACATCCAGCGTGGCCGCGACCATGGACTTCCGGCGTACCAGGCGTTCAGGGACTTCTGCGGTGCGGAGCCGGCGTGCGACTGGCAGCGCCCGCCCAGGTACGGACGTTATCTCTGAAGTCGTCGTGCACTCACTGTAGACGTGGGCGAAGGAAGAAGTGCTCAACACCTTGAGGGACACCCGGTAGCTGCACTTGCAGGACACATCATAAGCCACTCTGGCCGGTTCCAACGTGACAATGCTGTAACTGTACAAAACTATGTGTATGCATTGGCAGTGGATCAGGTTCAGCCCGAGCACTGCCCAAGGTGACAGCCTCGAAGGACCCAAGTACTGCATAAACAGTACCAGGGTCGCTTGGGATTAGATTTTGAGGAAACAACGGGACTACACACCAGGCTCGACAAGCTTTTAAATCTCTTTCTTCGAGCGATATTTGTTGTAAGACACGTTTTCCACCAAAGATAGTCTTTGCCAATGCTTGGATAGTCCTGGAGGACACAAAAAGGCACATCTGAAAGGGATCAATAAGACTATGCTTTCGACTTCCCTATTTGGCATAAGGTAATAATCATATACGTTTATCAGAGCAAGTTGCACCTCACGCCCCATTTCACACTTTGAAACGCATTTCGATACAGACCCGGACTCCCGGACCTCCACACCACACCCGGCCCTCGGGCCGCCAAAGCCTACTTACCCAGAGCGACCTCTATAACTAAGACATGCATGTACAATGTTCCATATCACGCAGGGAACTCTCGTCAGCTGATTGGTCCATCCTGTCCCAACTATACGCGGATCCCAGCGACGTGGACTTGTTCGCCGCGGGCGTGGCCGAGAGAAACTACGCAGGCGGCGTCCTGGGCAGGACCTTCGGATGCATCGTGGGCAGGCAGTTCAGGGTAAGCTTCAAGCCTGTGAATCACGGGGCCTTTGCTTATCTGCTGACATTTGAATGTTACTTTGCTGTGTGTAGGTATTACATACTATTTACGTACGGACTATCCAAGTTCAGTCTCCCTTTGCAGAGGTCAACAAACGACCTCACGGCGGCCTCGAAACCTCTCTTTTCTAACGATTTTCTTTATCGTTCTGGGGAATCATTTGTCTTTATGCATTAAGTTCATTCAGCTAAAGCTGTAGCAAGCAAAAAAAGCAGACAGGTTGCTCTGGTTACTCAACAGAAGAGTCACATGCTGGCAACACTGACAGCTCAAAAAAAACCCACAGTTCATAGTTTTTCAAATCATGACTGCGTGCAAAGCTTCTTGTCCAATATATGCTTTGCTTCCCTAAACTGCAAAACACTTTAATATTTCTCCACAAGATCACTAGTGAAAAAAAACACATTGCACCAACAGGCCCTGATGGACGGCGACCGGTTCTTCTTCACCCACCGGGATCAGACTGGCTCCTTCACGCCGGCTCAGCTGTCCAACTTGCGCCGGCGCACCCTGAGGGACGTCATCTGCGAGAACACCGCGGTGGAGCAGCTGCAGACCAACGTGTTCCTCTCCTCGGGCAGGAGGAGGGACTGCAGGTTCACCAACAGGCTGGATTTCAGACTCTTCGTCTAAGGTCGCCTTAGGAAAGCCAAAAAAAAAAGGCAAAGGCCTGGCCAGAGTTGCCAACGAGATATTGGCTAAAGTACGTAATTATTGACACTAAGCTAACGGTGACACGTGACAAAAGTACAAGTGAGTAAGCTTTCTATACAAAGAAGAGTTCTCCCATTGTCAACCACTCGTTTTACGAATGAAAAGCAAGAATTTGACTGAGAATTGCTCGAAGTGGCGCCAACCAGCATTTGGTCCCCAATCGTTGTACGCACAATACAGGTATTAGAGTCATAAACATTTATTTAGATCACTACATTCTTCCTCATGAAGTAGGAAGGTCCTGCTTAGATGTAAGAATTGTATAACTGACGCATTCTACGCATGCGCGCAGACGTGCGCAGAGTTGCTGGAATAAAAGATTTGTCTAGAAAAAGAAGTGACAGTGGCTTTTTTTTCAATTGCTCGCTGTTTCCTCGTAGAGCATCCCAGCTATGCAGGCGGTGAGGAAGCAGGCCATGGATCCCGACACGAAGGCCCTCAGGACCACCGAGGCGACGTCACTTCTCCTCGTGGGTGCCATCGAGCTGAGGGCGGCCAACTGGATGCCGATGGAGGCGGGATTGGCGAAACCGCAGAGTGCATACGTGGCTATCACCTGAGAGAGATTTTAGAAATTATAAATTTTTCTGCTAAGCTTACATTTAAGTATGTACTGGGTGTCGCAGGGACGTTGCACCTTTTTGATACACCAGTTATTTCTCTCATCCTGCATGGATGTCAGTAGCTCTTCCTTCTCCCAGAATCTTTTGATAGGCTATATACATAGCATCATCAGAAGTATATTTATATAAAAAACCATGGAGTTTGGGCAGAAAACAGAATTAATAGAGAGGCACTTTCGAAAGCTCGTTTCAAATGGCTGCTACCCCAACAATGGGGATGAAAAGAGAACCAACCCCCCCGGAAACCCCGAGGACCCTGCAGAACAAAAAAGAAGTAGCTGGGGGTTCACAAATAGCAGCACTTCTTAGGACACCCTGTACGCGTATTCTGTAAACATAGAGTGTGTTAACCTTGGAACGCTCGGTGATGACTCCCTCGTACTCTTGCATGCGTCCGTAGGCAGCAAACTCGTTGACTAACGTCTTCAGTCCTATCAGGACTCCGACCTGTAGAAGTAGGACATGCATGACTTGGCCTGAGTAGTGACGCTGTCACATTGGTTGTACTCGCCGAAGACACTGACCAGTGGCCAACACTGTAAGCTACAATCTAATGAACATTTACTACTACGTAGAGGGCGGAATTTTAGGTAGAATTTTTGGGCACAATGTTGGGGCTTTTCTTTCCGCCAGCCCATCAACAAGTATTGATTTTAGGTAAAAGGTTGGTGGTGGTGTAACTATATGATGCGCTGCTTTAACCTCTGACCAGCTAAGGTACTTTCTCAAATATTTCAAGCCTGAAAAATTGTTTTCATTTTAGGTGTCAGCCTATTTGTTTTGTCAGATTTGTTATCATTGTCATTTTTGGAGAGAAAAACAAAACAATTTCCGATAGGCCCATCATACTTTTGACAACTATTTTTCAAGGTAGCATTGATTACCCAAAAACTCCTCCTCTACCGCTCAAAAAACAACGTTGCCATTTTCTACGCTCTAATTACTAATGTTACGTCGTGATGCTATTAAGCTTTCTTGTGTTCATGCCTGTGTCGTACCTCCTCGACGTCATCTGGCGAAACCCCCATGACCCAGGCCAGGGGGATGAAGAGAAATCCCAGGATCCCCTCCAGACTAAGTTCTGGTTGTCCTACGAGCCGTCCACACCAGCTCAGGATACCGTTTAGGAAGGAGACGAAGGCGAGCATGGCCACCAGACTGCCGGCGATGTTGGCCACCAGGAGGACGGCCGTCGTGGCCCCATCGCTGGCTGCGTCCAATAGGTTCGTGTGGGTCCCGGCGCCAGCAACAGCCGACTCTCTCTCGAGGTCTTCCGGAGACGTCTTGGTCTTCTTTGTCTCCGGATACACGAGCTTGGCCATGGCGAGCGCGGCCGGCGCGGACATGACCGAGGCCGACAGCAGGTGGCTGGCGGAGACGCCGAAGCTGATGTATGCGGCCAAGACGGTGCCGGCGATGGTTGCGAATCCCCCCGTCATCACTGCGTGAAGTTCCGAACTGCAAAATCGAGGTGAGAACAGGACTTGACCGCATCGTACAGGGTGTACAGAGATGATTTGCGACTCGCTTGGCAAGCAGAAAAGCGACGTTGTGAATCTCCTGAGTAAGTGCAGTACAGGGTGGCTCACTTGAGCTTCTACTCGACTTGATCGACTTCAGCAGCAAGAAGGTAGAGGCTTCTTGCTACTCATGACGCAGTAACACACTGCACACTTACCTCGTCATCAAGGGTAAGTACGGCTTGATCATCAATGGCGCCTCTGACTGGCCCAGGAAGATGTTGGCGGCAGCGTTAAGCGATTCACACGCCGTCGTGCCCACCGTCACCTGCCACATGTACACCGTATAATGTATTGCTACACACGTTATACAAGTACTTGTCAGAGTAGATGGTGTAAACTTGTCTGATGGTACAACCTGCAGCATCCACCCTATCTTGACGACGACCCATTGCATCCAGCCCAGGTAGAAGAGCATGGAGATGAAGAAGCTGAAGAAGTACATGACGCTCAGGATGTGAAACATGAAGACCCAGTTGAATGCGTCGGCCTCAATGATGTCGGTAGCCACCTCCAAGGCTACGGAAGAGGGAAAGGACTCGTTCAGGGCGGTGACGTTGAACGGCGGCCGCAAAGTCGGGCTGGCCAGGTAGCCGAAAACGAAGGCCGATCCGGAGTCTGTGTAGCTGAGGAACGTGCTCACCTTGCTCCCGAGGCACTCGAATGTCGACCGCCCGACCTCCCACCTGTCAGTTGTCGGTGAGGACGTGTACTCAGACTGTACTGGTACTTGGTGCTGCGTACTTACTCTATTGTGCGCTACCTCGTCATACTCGTTGGACGCCTCACTTTTCTTGTTCGTTGCTCACCTGAGAATGGCGATCCCGAAGAGGAGCTGCAGGAGGAGCCCCCACACCACGTGCCTCCACACCACTCTGGCCGGGTGCTTAGAGATGACGAAGCCCAGGAAGACTAGTACTACCACTCCTAGGGCTGAGGTTAGCCTTTGCTGATCGCCTGCCGTGTCCACAGCCAAGAAGATGATCACGGCCGCCAAGACGACCGCGTACAACGCCGGGACGGCCATCGGCTTGGCCATGACGGACTGGTACGACTCTTTGATGGGGGAGAGCAGAGACTTGGATAAGTGGCGTCCTCGGGGAGACGCCAGGAAGTGGCAGCAGAAAGGCTTGACCACCTAAAAAAAGGTCACTATTTTTAATGCATTGGTACATGATAAAAACGTTTCAAAGACCTTAAAGTAGAGCAACAGGAGGTAGAATAGCACAGTGGAAATGATGAGGAACCCCAGTCCCTCGCACCACTCGATGTCTCCATTGGTCGGGTTGTTGACCTGTAGCAGTAGAAATGTTCCTTAACAACATCTTAAATTATTATAAGAGCAAGTGAAATGTAGTAAACTCACAATGTAATAGCGGACTGAACAGATGAAATAGATGTTGAAAAGCACAGCGACGATAATCTTGGGCAGCAGCCTGCCGAAATTTTCTCCTCGTACTCGTTTGAGGAGACTTTTTTTGGTCGAGGCCATCCTGTCCTCGATCCGGGAGATCCAATTGGGCTCGAACTTCAGGTCCTCGAAGGTCGGCCCTTCTTCGGCGGCCGTTGGAGACTGCTCCACATTGTTCCTGGAGTCCAGGGTCTGGATGGCGCCTTCGTCGTCCAGGCTGAGGGCGTGGTTGTCCAGTCCTCCAGCCTCCTGGCACTCGTCGGCACCGCGAGTCTTGATGCCAGACATCTCTCCTGCCCTGGTGCCAATTCAGTCGGGATCTCAACGGGACGTCAGGAACTTGGTCCTCTGACCGTGGAGCTTGGTGGACGTCAGGGAAGTCCAGAAGTCTCATCAACTAGGCTGGGGAGGATCAGACTTCACAGCTCCAGGACAGCAATGAAGAAGATCAAACCAGCTGTCAACTTGCAGGTTTTTTCCTTCTCTCTCTTTGTTTTCTCGTTCATTTCCAATCTTGTCTTCACAATCACTGCAGGAAGTCACACTGACGTGGAAGCAGCACTCGATAAGCTGGCAGTTTCTCTATTTACCACTTTTACTTAAGACACTTTGATAAAGTAATATGACTAAAAATTAATATTAAAAAATGCTGGTTTTCCCCACTTTGACACAGATGAGGTGCTGCTGGGGCACGCCCGAATAGACAGGAAGAGATGACGCTGATCAGGTTGTCCCCGCTGCGGTCGTTGCAAAGGACGCAATGCATTGGCTGCGCGCGCGCGCGCACGTGCGTGAAGCACTGATTCACCTGTGTTGTGTCTGGGTGCGAGTCTGGCCAAGTGTGCTTTTACACACTGAACGCAGGATTGTCAACCTAACATCAGAGTTGCCACTTTTTTCCCAAAGTTTGCTCGGAAGCTGGCAAAACACTTCTCTTTCCAACTCCACTTTCAAGTGCCCTCATTTCTGCACTGTGAGCAGGAAAGACTCCTCGACGCTGTTCTGCTCTAACAGCCGTTCGGTGCTCTCGAACGTGTTGTTACCGTACAAGATGTGACACGTGTGTGTAGTCGACCGGGCCCGGCTGCCCCCAGTCAGCCCGGCGGCTCTTGCTACGACTACCTGCTCTTGTACTTGCGCACGTATGTGCAGTCACGGACGTGGTCAACGGAATACAGCTTGACGTCCTTTAAGTACTTGCGCACGAACAGGACAGAAGTGAATAAATCTTTTTTTGAGAGACTTCTACCGACAGCGCTGCTGTGTAGGCAACTTTACTGAGGAGTAGTAGAAAAGTTCAATCCTTAAACATTTTAACAGAAGCATTTGTGTAAGTTTGATTTTGTGTTTTGAATCCGCAGAATTTTCTCTCGACACCTCTGAGGATGCGCAGCAATCAGCTACTTAAAGCGAGGCTGGAACCAGGCAAAACCTGATCAAGAACACCATGGGCGGACAGTGGAGACCTCAAAGTCCCTTTTTTTCTAAAAACAAAAAAGCTGTAATCCATAAATACTCCTGTGCAGTCTTTACCCACCCCCATTCCCTCACGGTTGTAGCTGGAAATCTAGCGAATAATGAATTGTGTTTGGTTTAAGTCGCCGTTAAATTTCTAAATATGCAATTTGGCCCAAAAGTGAAGTAAACGACTTAAAGTACTCAGGTCCCCAGCGTTGGCAACAGAGTAAAAAGTGTCCACATCGATGTATCCACGAATAAAGTACTTTACAAGCCTGTTAAAAGTGAAATGTGAGCATCGATTTCCGCTTATCGGCAGCCTTTAATTCCAGGTTAGTGAAAGTGTCATTGTAGAAGCACTTTAAGAATAACCATCTGAAAATGTTGAAACATTATTGCTATAGCTCGGAAAAGCATTTAAAGTCATAGTAATAGAGATTCTCACGTTGTTTTAAGTGATTCACTTTAAAATGTCGGTTAAAAGTTGTTTTCCGCATCGGCATCACTTTTGGGCTCCCAACCTCTCATTTTGAGAAGAACGCAAGTCTTGCACAGAGCAACTGATTCACGTTTTGCGCACTTTTCGTTGCTCACTCGTTCTTTGTTCTGGCCTCGAGTGAATTTGACTCCAAAGTGTATAAAGAGACTAGTGCCAAAGCAAATTTGTGATGTCAATATCGCTTCAAGCTCAGTTAAAGTTGTTTTGTCAGGGAGGCTCGCACACCCGGTACGTGCGTGCAGCCCGGGCCACAGCTCTACCTCGGGCCATTGGAGAATGAGGACAATGGGCCGGTTCGTGATGAACAGCGAGGGTGCCCGGGGTCGCCCGGGGTCGCCCGGGTCAAAGACTAAAGCATGAAATATGAAACCCGCTTGGATGGATGGATCGATCGAGTGGCAGAAATACCAAGCGCTGTGTGTGTCCCGCACCTCTGGGCTGATTGACCCCAAACAAGTCCTTGCGGTGGCCAGTGAAGTCATCGCCACCCTCGCTGCTGCTGTGAGCGAAGTCGCCCCCGAAGTCGTTGCCACCACCCATGACTTATGTAGTCACATGCAGGTCGCCCACGCGCTTGGTGCCGGCCCTTGCACTCGTTACTCACGTACACGGCCCATAATGATGTAATACGTGGGCCCCGACGGGCGCATATGGATGCTACTTGTGGCTCCGGATGGCCGTGCAGCCGCTGCGAATACACTCCGGACATTTCATACATTTACGTATATATATATATATATATATAATATACATAGTTTCATACCCAGAGTTTTTCTAGGCAATGGAGAAAGTGATCAGCTCACGGCGAAAGTGATGTTGACTTCCTAAAAATACTTGACTTGTGCAATTGGCGTGCGGCCACGGTCTTGGCACGTGTTCACTGCGTCGTCGCCGGCGTTCACTGCGCCCACGTCCACCGCGTCCACGTCCACGCTCACTGCGTCCACGTCGTAGTGCGACCTGATCGTCCTCGAGCAGTTTCGTGTTTCACTATGCCTTGCTGTTTACTCATGGAACTGGTTGATCCACACTGCAGTGTTGCCAGGCGGCCGGCGACCAAAACGGACAACTTATTAAAGTGTATTAAACTAAAGTATCCAAACACTGGGAAAGAAAGCAGTTTAAAAAATGGCCAAATCAAATAGAGGCTTTCCAACCCAACTGCTTCCAAAACGGCCAAATTCAGAAAATTTGTCCTCTGGACCGACCATCTGGCAACCCTGATCCACTGGCCATCGCACGCATGCGCATGGGTTTGAGCCATGCACTGGCAGCCAATTTCACAGCTTTGTATCCAAAGTAAGTAGTATTTCAAAGTCATAAATGGGAAGGGATGTTGAACTGACGGCGACCAAAAAATGTTCTCGTAGATAAGATAAAAATGTTGGAAATCTCGGATTTTTGTCTTTGCACATTTCAGTTCGTTTCAAGACTGTTCCTGCCACTGATTCGATCACGTTCGGATCGAAACATGAGACAATTTCATTTTCGACTTTTATAATGTCATCAGCGGTGTCGACATCGAATCATTTCATACTAGGGTTAAAAAAAAAAGTAGGAGAAACACTTTAAGTTTCGGACTAAGTCGAGAGTGCCTCTAAGACATATTTTGAAGGTCGACGTTGAGGGAATAAGAATGAAAACGTTTTACAGTGCATCAACTGTAATGACCTCAAGTATAAAAGTTTTTTCAGTGCATCAACAGTAATGACCATTAAGAGGACGTTTTCATTGGTGAGCGAAGTTGACATCGGACAAGGAGACGTTCTAGTGACAGAACCATCAGTCACCAGCTTTGTAGGGGGTCACTGAAGTGACCAGGAAGAAAAAGACGCACTTATAACACCAACAGTCAGGAATGACGCAGTCGGAGTCCGCTGACACCAATACAGGGTGGGGCACAAAGAGAGCAACTTGACAAATACAGCAGACTCTTCCTTAGAATATAGATCGTTGCTACAGTGGACTTTGCATGCAGAGGCAGCTTTGGCTAGGCGGAGGCTACTGTGAAGCTTATAAACGTGTACTCGGTCACAAAATGCAAAGACAGTGCGATGTCAGGAAAACATTGAAGAGTCGCTCCCATATTTTGGTGAAACACTCGGTGTCGGTGTCAACGTTCGGTCTTTAGCTGCAGATTGACACAAAACTTCACAAAGTGCAGTGGGGTTTTTTTTGCCGACTCTCAAGTTGCCCCCTAATCTTGGAGCACGGGGAGGTGTGGCTGGAGTAGGAGGTGTGGCCGCAGTAGGAGGAGTGGCTGAAGCAGGACGTGATTTTCACTCTTGCCCGACTGGTGATTTGGCTTCTTTACTTTACTTAAGACACTTTGCATATCTGAGCACTGACATCAATGTTTCCTGCTGTCAAAGTCGGTGATTTGCGAATACTCGACGTCGGTGTCAATGTCCATACATCGAACAGCTTTGCCAAATACTGATTCTAGCTACAAGTCTGAATTCAACTATGAATGAACCCGAACTGACAGGGTTGCCACTGAAGAGATTCTTGGTACAGTGCATCGGTCCCAGGGTTGCCATGTAGCGGCACCATTTACTTGGTGGCTTCAACTTTCTTCAGGTAATAATATAGGAGAGCAAAAGTAAAGCATGGGCCACTTTGATGCATATCGTGTGTGTCAATATTCGAGCCACAAAATCGTCCAAATCGCATCAGAAATGGTCCGTGATGACTTTGAAAATTGCTCAGCGTCATCAGAGTGACTGTGGAACTTGGTCGAAGTCATCAAGATGTTGGTGGTGGGCAAGGACAGAGATCGGTCATGGTCCAAGCTTCGACCCATATGTCAGTGTCATGACTGTTATCACTCTCGCTTGGTCAAGGGGACGGAAGATCAGCGCCTTTCGGCCGATGCAACCGCAACTCAAGTCGTTGGTGTCTGCCAGGTTGTTTTTTCGCAACAGAAGGAGCGGCCGTGAGTGCAAAATTCATGCCCGCAAAATTGCAAGCATTCAGCAGAGTTATGTAGGAAAATGGTGCTTATCCTCTAATTTTGGTGCACCCAGTACAGGCATATTTTATGTAGGAAGAAGTTGCTACCGGGTGTCCCCGGACGTTTCCTCAGAAAATGATCCATCTCGAGGGCAGACAGAGAGGAACTGTTTTCACACTTGCAAAACAGACTTTTTTGAAGTGTCATAGCTTGAATGGCGCCTCCTTCAGGGACAACGCACTACTGAGGACGCTGGCGAAAGAGGTCTTGACCGCGGTGGGGATGCTGAACCACCCGGTAACTGTCAAGAGGTGGTGGAGAGCCAAAAAGGCGTCGTCCTCGTCACCTTGTGTAACTGCACCACCTCCATACTCGTACTTGCACTGCATAATGGCGCACAAGGTTTTCTTCTTCTCCGGCCGCTGTTGCCACCGGCAGGTGATCCGTCTTCAGTGGTCGGTCACTCCTGACCGTTGGTTGCGCAATCGTCGGCGCCGACGTCGACGCCGACGTCGGCGTTGGCGCCGCAGGCTCAGCCCAAGCTCTTGTCAGAGGTGACTTCTTCTTCGACGACCTCCATAAATCAGTCGCGCTTATCGACGCACAGATCTTGGGACAAATGAAAAAGTATTTTTCATGCCCACGAATTGAAGAATAACAACAGGAAAAAAGATCACCTACTGTTAACTCATGATGCTGGTTTGTTTGTTTGTCTGGGCTTTGTGTGTTGTAATGTCCAAGAATAGGTGAGAGGCGAAGTCAGGAAAGGACCTGAGGAGGAAAGTTGTCTTCGATATCACTCAACAGAAAGTTGACTTATAATGTGGCTTTCTGTTGAATTATGAATCCCGGCCTCCGGGTTGACGTGCGTGCAACCAAAATTATGTGGGGAAAGTAAGAAGAAGTTTTATCGATTAGGCCATGATTCTTCCCTCTCCAAGTCCCATTACTGGTGTGGATGGTGTCAGCGCAGGACCTAAAAGTAAGACGTCAGACCAGAGTTTTGGGTAGCCCACAAAACCGTAAAAGCCCCAAATCTTTTTTTTTTTTTTACTCCCCATTCAATGCGGTGCCTACAGGGTGTCCCCAGGAGATCTGTGCAAGCAAATCTTGAGCGGCCAATCTTCCTCTGTAGCTGTGTGCAGTGCAATCAATGGACGTAGTAGCTTTCAAGCTTTGGGCTGGTGTTGGCTGAAACACAACAACAATGGGCACTCATTGTCCGTCGCCCATAACAGACTCAACAGTTGCTGCTCAAGCAACACTTTTGTTTTCTTCCGCAGGATGAACCCGGTCCAGCGGTACCTGGCCGAATCCCGCCGAGGGGACCAGGCGAAGGGCGACGGCGACGCCAGGAAGAACCAGAGGGAGAAGTTCTACCAGGAGCAGCAGGCCAAGGCCAAGGCCGCCGCCGACGAGGAGCGCGAAAAGGTATGGAGGGACCAGCTGAAGGAGAAAGAGCTGCTCAACTCCGTCTTCTTCTCCTTCCAGTGCAAGGTTGTGAAGGGCCAAGGCAACAACAAGTCCAAGTGAGGACCCAAACCAGAGAGCTCAAGATGGTTATTTCTAGTGGTTGAGACCTCTTTTTTTGCGCCCACCCAACGCAACTCCTACATCTTAGGCACAATTTTTTTTCTTTCCAGGTAGCGGGCTAAGATTTCGGGGAATCATTGTACAGTTTGTGTGCCCAAAACTTTGGGTTGTGATGAGTAAAGACTTCTGCGGAACAACAACCATGTCTCATGAGCTCTGGGCTGTGAGCTGCGTCCAACCAAGCTAGATCTAGCCAGATACTTGTGGAGGTCATTTCCTGGTTTGGCACCCAACGTGCGGCTTAAGGTGCTCAAATTCTCTGCCCATACTTCAGGGATGACAAATAGCTCATCCGCCCAATCTCGGGGGCGTGCGGAAAACCAATTTCAAGTGATTTTTGGGTGTTGCCTTCAAGTCCAAAGCTCCAAAGGTCTCAGTGTGAAGAAAAAAGTCTCCAGCTGAGTCTGGCCGATGAAAATCTTCTGTGGGGTTCCTCAAGGCCAGAAGCATTTTTAAACGTGTTTCTTTCTTCGTTCGTTGCTTCAGCTGAGGTCTCCTCTTACACCTCGATGGCGTCAGAATTGATGACCGTGACCGTGAAAACTCATCTCTAATCTTTTTTTCCTAAATCGAAAAAGTTGTTTCGCCAAAATTCGAATTTTTCACCAGTCCAAGTGTGTTTGCCGTTTGTGCTCAAGCTCACATGCGGGTGCTCAAAAGTTTTATCAGTCAGATTCTGGCTTGTTCAACCCCGCCTTAAGCTTTTTTGGGGGGAGGAGGAGGAGGAGGAGGTGGACGTGACCGCAGTTGGCAACTCTCGTATTCTCTGCTCTAAACGGGATTTGCTGTTTACTTTACATCGCTTGAGTGAGGATCCTCTTTGTACGGGCAGGCAGAAGTTATGCAGTGACTAAACTCAGCTTGTTGTTGTTGATGCTGCTGTTGCTCTTGGCTGGTCTGGTCACTCCTGCTCTGCCAGACAGACATTTCCACGACGACTATGGGCGAGGAACTCATTGAAGCAGTGTATGAGCCCTGGTCATGAAAATATTAAATTGATATACGGGGTATTGCAGTATTATACCAGGTACTTTGCTAAGGTATTGTAGCAACACACGTGATATTGCACTTACACACATGGCATTGTACAAATACTACTCATATGGACTAATACACGGTGTATGACGCCACAACATAAGAAAATACACTGCTACACAGTGTATTTGCACTACTTTAGGGAAGTACACATCACACTGTTGAAAGTGTAATGACGGCTATAGAGTGAGCAAAAACTTTTGTCTAGCAGAGCTCTCCACGAGTGTCTGTGATTGACGTTGACTCCAAGGACGCCTTCAGGATATGCATGCGAGTAGTTTTTATAACACATAAACAGTCCATTGATTATGTGTCTTGAATGAGTGAGCGATATTTGGGCGCTACTTTATTAGTGGAGTAAGAAATGGCCATTTATCAATCATCATAATAGGCTTGCGCGTACGAGAAAATGTGCACATTTGAGTACATATTTATGTAAATTTGTAGTATTTAAATATTCCATCGTGATATCAGGGGTCAAGTTATTCATCGCGCCACCAATCTACAAACCCACGCAGCCCAGACAGCTCTTGCGTTGGTCCCCGGGCTTAACAGCAACGCTGAGAGGGGCCCCGGACTCCACCAGACGGAAACAAAGAGCCACGAAACAAAGTCTGCGTCTGCACAAGCTGAGAATTGTGCAGACGGTGCCAAATTGTCCGGTCGAGTATTGTGCAGAGTGGGATTGCGCTCGTGGGTCTTGAGTCAACACCCCCTCAGGGTGACTTTGTGGTCAAATCCTGATCTCCCTGCATAAAAGCTGGGACTCAGTGGAGCTGGATCAAAATCTCAACACAGTGATGCCTGCTTAATCGGACACCGAATACTCGTACACTTTGCCGCTGGTGTCAGGTCGCAAATTTCCGCCTAACAATTGCACACAGGTCTGCTTCGTTGTGAAGCCTCCAATATTACGTACTGTGCGTACAGAACTCTTACTCGCGTATAGGGTCCGGAATTGCGTCAGTGGTTCCCTACTGTAAAGTCATTCGAAGGCTTTGCCACAAACTTTGCTTTGCTTGCGCAGCTCCCACGCAAGTCAAAAGTGAGACATGTCTGAAGAAAAAGAACCAACACCCTGATCTCTATGACACAGTTTGGTTCATGGTTGCCAGGATGTGCACTTAAGCGGCGACCACTGTAATGGCAACTCTTCCCAGCACCTTCTCCGTTCCTACGCTCTTTGTTTCATCGTGCTTTGCTGTCAAGCAAAAAAGAAATCTAAATAAAATCGGTCTCATCGATTGATGGCATCTTTAGCACCATCCTACGCTCGCCCACGTGCACTTTGTGTTGATCCCACGTGTCCATGTGCCGCCAAAAGTGCAACACTCTGTTGCGCTGGCTTTTCTTTGGCTCACACGGTGTCTGGGAGTGCCTCGTGACCAACTGGTCAGAAACGCACTGTGCAGTATGAGTGGGAACAAATGTCAAGACTCCTACAGGGTGGACTCCGGCCAGTCGTACCTCTCCTCCACCTTGAGAACGAGTCGCAAATCTCCCAGGTCCACCCTGTACTCGTACCACCTCCTTCTGGTCCACCCTGTACTCGTACCACCTCCTTCTGGTCCACCCTGTACTCGTACCACCTCCTTCTGGTCCACCCTGTACTCGT
>JAAUXU010006501.1_pt1 | contig 24319 bp, 24 predicted proteins | sample 7278151 | NCBI WGS metagenome assembly JAAUXU01 (sample SAMN14350113, study PRJNA611818) | marine sediment metagenome | isolation source: surface marine sediment (1.8m) | place: French Polynesia: Moorea | collected 2018-08 | reverse complement strand
CACTCGAGCTCCGCGGCACGTAACTCTAAGTCCTAGTGTAAGTGTACTTTGCTTGGGTCTTAAGCACTTTGTCCGGGGTCGCTTACGCTAAATCGTTATCGTACGGACATGTGATACTCGGATACAATGTTGAGTATTGAGGTTGAATGTCAAGGCAGCCCATGTTGGTGCTAGAGAGGTCAACAGGTGCATGCCGAAGCGATCTGGAATCTGGCTTTTTGAGGAGATAGGCATTGATGAAATTGCCTGAAATCTTCATGAGGGGAAACCTGCACCCTATGTCCCTGTTCCAAGGGGATTCACTCCCCGGACCCTCGCGGCAAGGGCGCAGGGTGCAATTGCCTCTAGTCCCTGTGGAAAATACTTACACAAAGAACTGGACACTGCATAACGTGGACTTAGTTGCCGTAAAGGCAACTTTCACCTGAGGAAGATCTGGCTACCATCAACTTATTTTTGTCTCATTGTTACAGGATAAATGATCAGGCATCTTCAGGTTACCATGTGCTTGGTGGACCCAAGGGAATCCGAGCAGCATTTTGTGACATGACTAAAGCCCCAGACATGATGGAGAAGGATGCAAAACTGATTCTCAATGAGGATATGAAGGATGTTGGTTTCATAGTCCACAGGAACAATCCTCCAGTGGCAAATGAGACAATTGTTTACGAGACAACAAAATTCCTGAGAGGTTTTGAGCTACTTGACAATATGACATTGCAAACTGTCCATGGAGGACTGTTTAGCATTTATGTGGATTTTGTCTGCACGTGTATGAATGCTCGCCTACATTTGAAATCAAAAAGTGGCTTTGACCATTGGATATTTACACATAGCCCCCCCGGAGTTGAAGTGTTGCCAGCCGGCATGACATACTTGTATCATTATTCATGGAAGTATGACCACTTCAAGGAGAAGACACCACATACGCACAACACTATATACCACTTACCTCCAGTACCAATCTCAAGACATGTGCAGGTATTTCTTAAAGCGGGGGAGGAGATCAGGTTGATACCCTCACACAATTGTTTCAAGGACCTTGAATTTTCAGCTATGCAGATTTTAACTTAAAAAATAATGAAATATTTTGATTCACCATGTAACAGCATATGTGATTTTCACCCCTTTTGCGTTCACCTTCTTTGGTTTGGCACACTTTCCTCCTCATCCAGCCAGGGCAGAGGCTAACTGTCACTTGGGGTGCTTCAGCACCCCAACCAGGCACACAAGCACAAACAACGAAGAGGTCCTCTCTCCTTCTACCCTGGCTGGCATTGGCATAAAGGCTAGACCCCAGGAATTTTGCAAGCACTCTTGCCAGAACCTCAGATGTATGAAGATTGAAATACAGAGTTGCACAGAAAAATGAGATTACGTGGCGAAGTGCCAGAGTTAACACTTATGCTGAAAATAATCATTCTTGCAGTATGTGTAGTCACGTAGGCAGTTGTTGTATCGAGGCAATAGTGTGATAGACGCGAAGTAGACAATCTGGTGAAACCACGCAGTTCGAGCATTTGGCAAAACTTTTCACAAACACTTGGTTAGAGCAGCTTTCGTTGAGCCTCGCATTGATCGCATCCACATAGCAATTTTTTATTTATTGCAACATTGACTCATCTCCCATGCACTGTACATGACACAATATTGTCATTTACGTTCAGAAAAATTGATGTGATCAGGATAGGGCCTTGACTAAGGCCTTTGTTGCGTGATGATGGCTGGGAGGCCTAGATTTGCCTTTGCGAGTGAAGAATGAGTACCAAGAGGAAGAGAAGACAACGAGCATTCTTGTACGTGTTTTATTATTCACATCTTACAACCGGTTCAAGATGTCAGCAATGGCAACACAATTCAAGGGTTTGGTTTGCATCGACATGGAAAAGCGGAATTTTTTGTCTTTCTCTGTCTGTTTCGCAGCTGCAAACGTTGTCTTTTACTTTTTCTCTCCTATGCCAAACCCATGCCTTCTCTTTATTTAGTCACGCAAAAATCGCTGCAAATCCGCCCAAACTTTATGCGTTCAGCGGACTGTCCTTGTCAGCAGCAGCCTAGAAGGAAGAAAAGCGGAAGTGACGTGAGCAAACTATGATTAGTCACGTTTTCTTACCAGTTTGGAAAGCTCTACCAAGCACCTGGTGACTTTGGGGATGTCAAAAAGCTTGAGAAGATCGTCGGGTTCAAACACCTCCTTGACACCGTATCTAGAAGGGGAAAAAACTTTTACAATGTACGTGGAGAGAGAGAGGGTCAACCCCGGATGTTTGAGCCGCAAAGAAGCAGCAATTCAGTCAGGTCTGACTCAGACTTTTCATTAAGGCTCGAGGTGGGGTTTTTTTGGGGGGGGGGACTGACATGATTATTGGGGCCCAGATAACTGGGTAAATTTATCACTTTAATTGCGTACGTTTTGTATGATGATGTCTCTAATGAACTATGTACTTTGTACAGGGTGTCCCACTTGGACATGCAACGGATTGGAAAGATGCCAATTTTTCTTCCTCCCTCGATTTGTTTGGACTGCGCCTATCCCAAAAGTGTGCACACCTGACTACAGACATGTCTACACTTAAGACCCATCTCGACCAGCGACGTTCGTTTCACCTCTTGATCTCCCTGATGACGGCGTTGACCCGTTCTCGCTCGGGGGCGGAGCCCCACTTTTGGTCGGCGTCCTCCATGGGGACGGAGTTGAACACGATGCTGGTCATAAGCCTGGAAAATAAAAAGCATCGGGGTTATTCTCGGATTGGGCAGGTTGAAATTCGGGCAGGCAGATGTTGTTTTACTTTGAGAGGACTGATCCATCCTGGAGGAAATGATCGAAGTCGGTCCCGGGGTTCTCGTTCACGTGGATCACGTGGGTGATCCAGTGGAGAATCTTCTCCTCCAGGTGCTTGTCCCTCTGGAGAACGAGAGAGAAGGAAAATAAGACACACTGCATTAAACCCTACCGGATCACCGAGTTATCAACCCTCTTCCCAAACCGCTCTTCAATCCCCACCCCCAAATGATCCCCAAATGCATAAAGAAAGCACAAATTTCTCCAGCGGCATCCACGATTTGGGCAAACTTTGGAGTGATCAGTAATGTCTCCCACGACTGCCTCGTCCTCCAAGGTTCACCCGCGTCCTCGGGACGAACTTGCTCCCAGCGTCATCAGCCAGGCAAGGTCTTGTTGACCTCGTGAACCAGCGAGGGCGCTTGTGCTTATGCACGAAGGCCTCTAAGACCTGAAACCTCCCACCGCTGGCAGAGAATAATGTCTCTCACACTTGTATGGTGCAATCAAAGCCAATCTGAGTGGGGTGATGGGCGACTCGCTGGCCTCAGACCCTCGGCCGACGGCGACCAGTTTTTCCCCGCCCCTTACGGTCCCCCCCCCCCCCTCCCCTCCCCGTTTGTCCGAACAACCCTCCCTGACTGCCCGACTCACCCCGTGCTTGTGGCAAGGCAGGGGATCCTTCTCGAAGTGATCGGTCACGTGCTTGTGGATGTCGGCCTTGGAGATGGACATGTTGATAGGCGTCTGGTGGATCTCTTTGCCGAGGATGTGACTTGCTCTTCCGGACCCTGGGCAGGCGATTGTGATTCTGCTTTTCCCACTCCGTGAAAGCTTATATAGTTTTTGTAGCGTTGAGACTCCTCCCTCAGCCCCAACTTCTTACTCCTCCTGGTCACGCAGCTTTCTCATCACTTCGCCGTGTGAAGTCGAGGAATTTGTATGACTTAAAAAAAGTCAAAATATACGCTTTGTCCTGCCAAAGCGTCACGAACAGAAGGGGGAGGGGTTTCCTTCTCAGGCGTGGCACGGGGAGGCGGCCACCCGAGCCAAGCCCATGTTGTGCAACGCCAAATGGAGCGACAGCTAAGGCTGTGCGATCGGCACAGGTGCGGTCTCGATTTGAGCCTCTCTGTTGTCGATTGTTTACACCGTCGAACAGCTGCTTTTTTTGCCATCCCCATTGACTCCTTTGTCTATTGTTATATTTCATGACTTATTGTAGACAGAAGGTATATTAAGATGCTCAATTGAGAATGGATGATTGTGGTGTGAAATGTAGTAAATGAGACTGTTTTCTCCATTTTTTTAACTTCCTGGTATATTTTTTTGTAACTTAGCCATAATAATGTGAGGTAACACCAGAAACGAGGCCCCGTGTGGCATGCAGAAACGAAGTCCCCAAAAAAGTTTCCAGGACACAGTTACACGCAGTACAGAAAAGTCCTCACTGCATAATCACAGCCTCAAACACTGATAAAAAAACAGTTGGAGTTGTTTTTTCATTGAGTCATTTCTTATTTACCACATTGTCTGAAAAAAGACAGCTCATTTTAAGCTGCCACAAACGGTAGTGAATTTGAAGCGTTGATTGGAGCAACAAGTGCAACTTTGGCATTGACAACGACTTTTCATCGAGCTCGCCCGATGGCGAATCTTCCCCCACTCCTCCTTAAGACTCTAAGTCACGTGAGAGTACAGACAAGTTGCAAGCATAGACCACAAATGTTCACTTAGTACATTCAAAAACGTAATCTACGTTAACTTGTAGAAGTCCGTGTGGCTCTTGAGGTTTTTAAAAAAAAACACAAAATTTTATTTGTTGGGCGAAAAATAAGGAAAGTTATATTATCACGGCTGATTGTCGAGTGAGCTTTTTTTCACGAGCAACGAATGAAGGAAGTGTTCAAGGCTCACGAGAGGATCACAAAATCATTACGAATTCTTTGTCACATGTGTAATTTTCTTCAACGAATCGACTTTATTCACAGTCCATTTCTAGAAGAGTCATTCCCCCAGGAATCAGACCCCGAAAATTAGTTTTCGCCATGTAGAGCAATGATTTGCTAGTTAGAAAATCAGTAGAAAATAGTGGAGAATCTATGAAAAAAGTAGATCTGTGAAAAAAGTCTTTTTTCACCAATTTTCGATGAATAGAAAGTGAATTCCCTGCATAGAGAGATGTCATTTCACCAATTTGCCGGACAAACACGGCCTTAAGCGGAGAGAGGCTTGGCTTCAAAGCTTTTTACACCCATGTGTGTGGGTCACCTCTGACTGGCTCCATGCCAAACTCACTGATTTGAGGAGTGAAGAGGAGAAACCCCAGTTCATAGCGTTTTCCCCTGACGACGTTGAAGGCGGGGCAAAACGCCCGGGATCCCCATGTGAAATCCGCAGCGCTACGGTGAGCTGAGGAGCCGGGGTGTCCAAGCTCGACCCCGTAGATGCATTGCAGCTCTTGCCAACATTTCCAGCACCAAAGGTGAGGTGATGAACGACGCTGGGGGAGGGGGGATACGATTTTTTTCTTCTTTCAGGCAGGCGTCAACTTAGGAATAACAGTTTAGCACTTAGATCAATTCCTTTCAGTGCGAGCCGTAACTTCAGAGGGTTCGAATCGACGAGTCCAAGCTTTCTCCATCCATTTTTTGGGCTAGCAAAACTTGCTGACTGAAGTGCATTCTGAACTTTTTCCACTGTCTGGATCTATCCATTATAGTAGTTACGATCTGTACTTGGCCTTATATTTCAACAGTTTCATACACTTGGCAAAGACTCACTCCTTCTTGCCCGAGTATTTGACTAGAACGCCCTCCTTTGCTTAGACTTTTAACGTGTCCTTCTTTTATGTCACCATGTTCTTTTTTTCTATGTACAAGATCGCATTCACTGAAGACATGACAAAGAAGGAGTTCCTCTTCTTCGCCTCGTCGTCGTGGTCGCTGTCTCAGGTCCTGCACGTCAGGATGCAGTCGTGGTCGGTCGCGGCCTAGCAAGTGAGACAGGAAAATGTGGCTAAACTCGTGCGTTTTGCAGGAGAGTGAAACATCTCTGTAAGAATCCATAAGAGCGACGTCGCTGTGAATAGCTGGATATTCCTTCTATGCGAAATATCTCACTCAGTATGTGAATCATCGGTCCAAAGTCGATCCTCATAGAGATGTTCCATTGTGCGAGTACACAGTTTACAGTTCTCATTTCGAATAACCTCCCTAGAATCAAACTTGGTGGTCATAGTAAGGTTAGCCTTATAGAGCGGTCTTTTTTAGCCGGGGAAAATGAGTCATTTAAAAGGGTTCAGTGCACTTTTAATACTTGAACTATATAGTTAACTTAATGTTAACTTTATAGTTTAAAATGACTTATTTATTCGCACACCAATGTCGATAAGACCTTTAGCTCCGTAAGACTAACCTCACTGTAAGAACCAAGGCTGATTCTTATCGGGACACATCGTGACGTACAGGGTGGACCAAGAAGATTCTCCTATGTTATTTTGAGCATGAAATCAGCTTCTTCCATCCAGTACGAGACGACGTTGATCAGCGACGCCTTGACAGAAGGGGATCTCAGAGATGGGAAAGTACTTCAAAAAAGCACTTTAAACAATCACCCAAAGGGTTGCATTTTGTACACTAAACGCTGCTTCGGTGTTTAGAAGCTCCAGTCTCCGGCCAAATGCATACATTTGCAGCAACAACAGCAACGAAAATCGCTGCGGATTACGCACAAGTTTCGACAGCTGCTCCAGGCACTTGGTCACTTTGTTCACGTTCCGCAACTCCAGCAAGTCCTCAACGTCGAAGACATCAACGACTCCGTATCTGCAAAAAGATGCGAATTTTGCCTGACTGCGAAATTGGCTGCAATTGACCTCCACCTCCGCATCTCCCTGATAACGGCCCTGACTCTGTCGATGGCCGGGTTACTCCCCCACGTCTGCTCGATGTCCTCCACGGGGACAGAGTTGAAGACAATGCTCGTCATCACCCTGTACAAGAGCAGCGTGCCTTATTTGTCCGCTCCACAAGCAATTTTGCTGGTGCACGTAAATCCGCTTACTTTGATATAACGGAACCATCCTGGATGAACTGCTCGTAATTGGCCGGCGGTTTCTCGTCCGTCACGTCCAGGATCCACTGCAAGACCTTGTTCTCCAATGCCTGATCCCTCTAGCAATAAATAAATGTAAAAATGAAGACATTAATAAGTGACCCATCTAAACACACGGGAAATTCTTTATTTCTACCCAGGGGTACCAGTCCATGATGACTGTTCCACCCAGATCTGGCCCTGCATCAGATCATGAGTGCTGTTCTTACTAGACCCAGATGACCTGACCCAAAACCAAACCGGAGCAGACTTCTTGCGTTCTCTCCTGCAAATCTGCACGCCTTCATCCAGCCAACTCTCACCTGGGTCTTTGCCCCGCCGCCCTTTACGCTGCCGTTCCTGGCGCTCCTGTTGATGAGCGACGACGACGACGTCGGCTTCAGCGGCGAAGTCTCAAACTTGCTGCCGCTCGAGATCTTGCCAGAGGCGGCGGAGCGGTGGTGGAGCAGGCCCACCCCACCTAGGGCGGAGGTCGTGTCCGGCATTATGGCGACCTGCATGTATGTGCAACAGGGTGAGTCAAAAGCTGTTATGCGCCCATCTGTAAGTACATTTAGTAGAGCAGCGGGCAGCTGAAAAGTATACGCAGTATGTTTATAACGCACACTTATGACACTGCGTTATACATGTATCTATCAAGACAAATAGGAACCTCTATAAAATGCGAGCTATGCTTTTTACCCAGAAAATCTAGCATGTCATCATGATGCGGATTTGTCGCTAAAAGATTCCTTAAAAAAGCACAGAAGCGACGTATTTTGCTGCTGTTTAATGGATGGAATGAGAATGTAAAATGATTTATTTGACGAAAAATAAGGAAAGCCGTTCCCACGAGAGGATCAAGCAAAGTCTGCAAGTGAGAAAAACTGCTATTTTCCGTTGAACGTGCATTTTTTTTGTAACGAACCGACTTTTTCTCAAATTCAGTGAACAAACTAGAAAAAAGGAGTAGAAAACCAGGGAAAAAAATCGATTACTTGAAGTTTTCCCTGCCTATCATATGTTCACACTCGTCCAAGTCCATTTTGTGCAAGCTCGTGTCCAACTGCATAAAGATGAACTTGGACTCACCCCCTACATCCAACGGCGCCGCGTCCAGCAGAGTCAGAGTACGAGTCTCAAAGACGACTTCTTCGTGTCCCTTCCGCACACCTTCGCCTTCCGGGGTCCGGTGAGCAACTGCCCCGAGTGAACCTCCCCCTCCCCCCTCCCCCCGTCATTTCCCCCTCCCCCTGCCTTTATTCTGGAGGGGTGAAAACGCCGGGTTTGTTGCTCTTGCACCTTGGGCAGACTCGACCCCCCTCCTCATTTCTACGGCTTTAAAAAGATGGGAAAGGAGATGAGATAGAAGCACGTATGTATGTACATAGGCGCTCTCATAGGTGAATCTGGCAGGAAAAAAATAAGCCCGGGTCAATCTTGATGAGTTTACATAGTTCAAATAAAGAGCAAAGTTGGAATGAAGTTGACTTTACGGCATTTTCTTTGCTCATATCGGTGTTTGAGCAGTTGTGCAGTGTGTGAGCGGGTCTTAAAACTCAGGTGAGCTCTGGAGAGGGGGGGAGAAACGAGGGGTGGCCCGCTGTTCATTCACCCTGAAGGGGGGGGGGGGAGAGGGGGAAAAAGTTGGGGAAAGAGACATTCCAAAGATAACTTAACGGCCATTTCTGGCTTCCGCTTTTCTGTGCAGCTTCGAAACACAGGCTGCGTTAGCGTTTAGGCTGTGAAGGCCTAAGAAATTGCATTTTTTAGCCAATAAAGACGAGAGCTTTGATCAGGGTCGACCCTATTTAGTCCCCTCTATGTACACACACGTGGGAAGTAGGAAGAAGAAGCTAAATTTAGCCACACGAGTGAAAATGTTTCTTCTTTCTTTCATCTCGATGGGTGAATGCGCGCGTGCGTGCGTGCGTGCGCGCGTGTGCGCACCCCGAGGCTTTGAAATTCTATCCGATGGGGAGGGGGTGCATGGCTGAATCGACCCCCCGACCCACCCGCCAGCCCTTAAAGCGATTGAAGAATGCATGATAACGAATACGTATGAACACAGCTAAAGTGACACAACAACGCTCGTCCGTGATTCTTGGCAAGAGGAAGTCACATTTGGCTTTCTCGTCTGTCGTCACCTGAACATGCAGCAAGCAGAAGCCGGGATGGACGCGGACTTGTCGACGATCTAATTTAAATGTACAAAACACATTATTCGTACATATGCGTTGGGCTAGACCCAAAAGGAAAATTTTGTAATATGCATCTTAGGTTTGTTAGCTAAAGCCAAATAGAGAAGACGGACTCAAATACATGGGTTTTGAAAGAATGACCTTTTTAATCTCTCTGTGAACATGACTGTTTCTGTGAACATGACTGTTTTGCCAAAGAAGAGCTTCAGTAGTCAACTAGCGCTCCCCACGTCGTTGGGTGCGAGAACAGTATAAAGTGTGACGCGTGCGTGTGTCTGACGGACGTGCATACAGGCCTCGCCTGCTCATCACGTGCTCCACGCCCGACACGCGCTCCACGATCAACAAATCGGCCGTGCAAAAGCTGGAAATGGGCAGGTGCACGCGCACACGGCCGTCGCGCTCTATGTATTAGATACTTAGATACACCGAATGGTGTATCTCAGATGTCTTCTACCCAGTGCCTGCGTGCAAATAGCTCAATTCTGGGGGTTTATATTGTTCATGCCAGGTGTCTTTTCTCTGAGCTAAATCTATGAACAGTCTCAAGGGGAGCTCGTTATAACTCGGGTGAAACTCATCACTGAAGCTCAACATTTAAGCAGAAATATATTCTTGCACCAGGCCTTTTGCACAGTGTGTCTGTGTCACCCCTGAAAATGCAATTACTTCAACAGATGAAAAAGCAAACAGTTTAAAACAGTTCAATGGCAAGAGTAAAAGCATGCCTAAGACCAAGACCACAGCCTTGACAGGCTCTGAGTGTCGTGCAGCGGCAGCTGCATTCTCTGACCCTGGTGTCAAGCAGATGGAAGTTGCAAAAAAGCTCAACCTCAGCCAGGCTGGCGTCTACAAGATCCTCAAGAACTCCAAAGAACGAGGGACCGTCAAGAGGAAATCATACCCTGCCAGAATTTATAGAGCAAACTTAAACGAGGAATGTGCCTCATAAGGTTTTCATGTTAACTTCATATGATGGATTTGTCAGTCTTACGCTCGATTTACAGATCTGTGACTCATATGACCTTGACGTGAACTTTGTGGGAGGGGTAAATCAGTGTCAGGGCCTAACAACAAAGTTCTGAGGTGGGATAGATATTATAGTTTGTACAACAGATGAACATGGATTGTTCATCTTGATGTCAACTTTCACATACCATAGAATTAAGATGAAAACTAGGCATCTATCCTCATTCAGTAGCGCATATGGAGTTGGCAGTAAAATTAACTAAACCCGAGTTCATGGGCACATGGTATGAACTCCATATGCATCAATCTGACAGGGTGCTCTCCAAGGAAGAAGATCAAGAGGATGCCGTCAACAATCAAGACTGTGTGGATCAGGATTGACAGGAACCCTAGCTACTCCATCCGTGGCAGGGGACCTTGCATAATGAGCGTGTGAGGCCCGTATGTTCATCTTCAGACACACACAGGATTTTATATGTTTTTCCTACCTGAGGAAGTGGGTAGCGCGTAAGTGCTTCTATGAAGTATCATGTACTTGGGCATTCTCATAACTGTTCGTCTGTACATGTCCAGAAGAAACCGCGAGAAGGACTTGAAAAAAATCTTGAATGAGAAATCCCACGGACTGACATTGAGAAGTGAGGTGATCCATTCTCGTGCCTGAATACAACGCCGACAGCGGTGCACTCCCTTTTTATGTTGAATGTCACCGCAGTTGCAAACTCCTTCTCATGACAATCCTCACTGAAATTATGAAACCTACCCAACGTGCCATCTCTCTCACTTGGTAGATAGATCAGCACAGGGTGTCCCAGTCGTGTTGCAAAGATGTCGAACTCTGCGTAATTTCCCTTTTTCTGCTCTCATTTCAGCAATTTTTTGACAGCATCTTAATGCTCTAACATTTGATACGAGATGTTTTTTTGCACATAACTAGTTGAGTGAGCGCTTACGCGTGGTAGTATTTAGGAAGGTCTTTAAAAAAAAACTTGAAAAAGGCTAATGTCACTGAATATACGATTTAGTGATCACGGCTGTACAAAGACTCATAGAGACAGTGGTTGGTGCCACAAAAAAAGTCAAGGCTGATGATACTGTGAAACCACAGAATTCCTCCACTTCAAGAAAAATAACCTGGTGCTCTGTCTCTAATATGCCAATTTCTCCAATAAGCGCGTCTCTGTTAAGCGTGTTCCACTGTATTTTTGTTTTTACACCGTATGATAGGTTAGGTGTGTGCTGCACAATGCCACTACAGTCCGTGTTGGTGCATTGTACGGTTGTGAGGATGATTTGGATGATTTTAAGTGTTGCCATCTATAATTAAAACCTTTAATCTTCAATGTTTGCTGCTTTCTGTTTCAACTTGGTCTCGTTTGTGTACCGATTCATGATCTGAGTGTACAGTTTCATGTGTACCTCCAGTACACTGTTTCGGCCTAAATCTGTCGATAACTCCTTTCCCATTGTTCCATGTGAGTCAGTTTCTTTAGGAACAACTGAATTGCTCAATCAGACTTTTAGTAATCAAAGGTATCTTGTTCACCATGGGCAAAAGAACATATGCATACTTAGTACCTCACAGGTCTTTTCTTACTTCATGTTAAGAAAGCTGATGCCAGCATTCTTAACACATCTGGTTAACCAGTCCTTTGATAGATGCACATGTCAAGACCAATCTCAAGGGCTCGACGCATCATAGTCATTTGTAAATATACCTAGTGTCACGTAAGTGTCCTCAATTGCAATGCACTTCCAGTTCCAACTTGCTGCTCAGCAGCCATCATTCCTCAATATGTATAATGCATCAACAGATTTGAGTTCAGCAGTGCAGTGAACTCATTTCCGAATCATCGAAGAACCCTGACTTTTATCGTTCCTGATCCGACTCAGGACTGAGCCCAAGACAACACTAACACGTACCACTGTGTGAAAATCTCTCGACTCTACAATGTCTGACCGAGTAATCTTGACGCGTTAGTAGTGTAATAGTTTATTTATAGTGCTTTAATGACCTATGCATTCTCATACACAATATGTGTAGACATCAAAACTGGCAGTGTAAATAAAGCGCGACAAAAAAAGAAAATGATTACAAATACCCAGTTCACATCTTAGTGAAAAAAGGAAAGCTGACATGATGAAAGTACCTAGAGAACAAAAAGCATGCTGAAAAAAGCCCTTTTTTACTCCAGCCCCTCCAAAAACCGTCTGGAATCATGGATGGGTCAACGTCGAAAGATGATTTGGCAAAGTGTTAAGAGTTTTAAAAAAATGTGAGGGAAGCCATGGCTCTTAAGTCCTTAATACACTTTTTATATAAAAAAGAGCAAATTCGTTGGTTTATGGCACTTTTTTTAAATGGTCAAGTAGGACTGACCTCTTCATGCAAAGGAAGGTGTCAAAACACCATAAATTAAAAGATCGACTCCAATTTTGTGGTGTTGGGGCATTTTTTATTTTCATTTTTGATCCTGCTCTTGAAAGGATGAGAGAGAAGATATATGCTGATGGCAAGAATGTCGTTCTAAGTAAATTTGATTTTGCACGTGCAGATCTTGCTGAAAAATCTGCGCGCTTGAATGCGCCTTAAAAAACAGAGTGGACAAGTCATGTGTTCGGGGAGGGGGGCTGAGAAAACTTTGAAAGAAGCTGAAGCTGCTATTAAGCTTTGTTTTTTGTTTTTAGTTGGATTTTGATATTGTATGATAATAGAAAAGTTGTTAGCAAGCAGGGGTACCTCAACAATGAGTAGTAGCTTAAGAAGTATAATGTAGCCTCCTTACAACATAGCTATGCTTTTTAGCACAATGCTGCTGTTTTAAGTATGCATTAAAGTCATGCAAATTTTCGCACATTCTGCTTTTACAGTAGTGACTTATTTCTCTGCCCTTCCGTTGACACTAATACATAATACATTAGCTGGTATCACATGCAAATTTTTTTCATAGTGTAATGTGCAATAAAGTGTTCTTTTTTTCTCAGCATCTTCTTCTTCTTAAGGGAAGGAGCATCATCAACTGAAGTTTCTCTAAAGGTCTGACTTTACATGCATACACTAAGAGCTTTACACAGTTGGAAACAAAAATTGGTCTATTCTTCTCCCAATCTTCTATTGCATGGAATGTTGTTGTTGCTGTTGCCGTCATCGTCGTCGTCGTTGTCGTCGTCGTCGTCAGCATGCTTTCATTGGCAGTTCAAATATGCACAAGTGGTTTGTCCTTTTTTAAGGGGAAAAATAAATTGAGATATTAAAAAAGCCTTATTCTCTTAATGCCACTCTGATTGTGCCTGAATTTTTCCTCACTTTTCTGGTGTTTTGTCTTCTCTTGGCACCCGTAGTTGATCAAAATGGAACTTGTCAAAGTCAATACTCATTCTTGTCTACATTCGGCCACCTTCTTGACCATATTTTCTTATGCCAGTCTGTGCCTACACATCCTTTTACTTCCACTTCTTCTGGAGGTTGCTCCAGTTTAATAGCACACTTGGATTACACAAATATTTAAATGGCCCGATTGATACATCAGTCTTCTCACACTACCAATATGGCACTGAGGAAAGTCAGCAAATCAAGAATCATGCTTGATCTTTTGTGTGCGTGAGCATGGGTGTGTGTGTAAATATATCATGTGTGTAAACCAGCATAACATTTCGACATTAAATTGTGCTTCATGCAGATGAGGGATTCTTTGAGATGTGATACAGGACTCAGACCAGATGCTGGTGAACCCCATTTGCAGCTGCTGGGCCAGCTGCTCCAGCTGTCATGTGCCCCAGAGGGTGATGGTGGTGTAGCTGCTGTCTGAGAGGTGACTGAGCCTCGTCTGAAGATGATGGTAGTTGACAGCTGCAGAGCAGTGCTTTGCCCAACCACTCGCAGCAGCAGGCACCACTGCATTCCAGCTGTGAGTCAGACATGGATGACAGCTGATCAAGGTGCAACAACTGCTGCTGAAGGATCTGCTGCTGCTGCTGGTTTTCACGGGCACGCCCAAGTCTCTGCATCAGCCGCTGCTGCCGTACGACAGCTGCAGCGGCAGCCGCTGATCCACCATGAAGGGTGGACTCAGATGATGACCAATGCAGCTGCTGTGGCAGCTGCTGTGGCAGCTTGTTGCTGAACAAATGACACGTGCAAGTGAAGGGGTCTAATGAGGTGGTAATAGCACTGGCACGGTGGGTTGGCGCTGATGCCACTATGACTCTGGCACCATCATTGAGAGCCACTCCCTGGCCATTGCTTCTGAAGTGGCTGACCATGGTGGTCATGGACTGCTGGTGCTGGAAGTGTCCATTGCGGACAGTGCTGCCCCTGACTGGTGGCGCTGATGGCTTCTTATCCTGGTATCTCTTGGTGCTTGAAGTGGAAGAATAGGCCAGTGGGTCACAGACTGGCAACTGTTGTCACTGGGGAGCCTTGACTGCTTTGTCCTCCGGTAGGATTCCTCCGGGGTGCTCATCCTCCTCGTCGTCCTCGTCAAGGTCGTCCTCATCCTTTTGAGCACTCCTCTGGTATCCTGGATGCTCGCTGACGGAGTAGTAATAGCTGTTGTAGATGACCCCCAGCTCCCTGAGAGCCTCCCCTCGGATGGCAGCCTTTATGGTCCAGTTCCTGGTGTCAGTTCCCTCAATTTCTCTCTCTAGGCGCTCCACGTCCACGATCTTGGCGCTGAGGCGCTCCAGGATGATCCCTATGTCTTTGATGGACAGGTGTTTTTGCGTGTCCACGGCCAGCTGGTCAACCAATAGGAGGAATTTGTTCGTCGTGATGGTTTCAACGTCGTTCTCCTCGGTCTCAGACTCCGAGCTGATGTTGTCGACTTGTTGTCCGACGTCAGTTGTCGTTGTGGCAGTGACTGTGGTCGAGGCAGTGACAGCAGTGGAGGAGGAAACAGCTGGAAGAACAATAAAAAAAGTATTTCGGTCTCTCTTTCAACTACAACGTCCTCTACGACCTCGGCATCGTCAACCTCTACGCCAGCTTCGCGATTGACCTTCAACCTCCACAACCCTTGCAAGAACCTTTTTAACTCAGAAGTCTTGGTCCTGAGGCAACCCGTAATTTACGGTTTTGCATAATGACGTAAATTACGTAAATTTTTAAGACTTATTATTTATTGCACTTTGTCCTGTCATACAGGTCTGTATGGGTTTTATCATTTGCAGAAGGTCACGGCTGCAGTATAAGCAGTTCACTTCAGTACGCTGTAAAGCTTTCCCGAATTGCCCGGGACACCTGTCAGTGCAGGACGCAGTAGGGCTGTTTCGAGCCCTACTGCGGGGAATTACGGGGAATTTAACCAGGGGTTGGCTCGACTGTCCAAGGGAGCTCGTGAGCAATTCTTAACGTTATGGGGCTGTAGCATGAAGGGACAGCAGACGGATATCTGCACTCAAGTGTGCTTATATGCTTGTATTTTTATATAATCATTATTACATAAGAAATACACCCAATCCATCCCTGAGGGGCAAAGGTTGCAAACGATCTTGCAAACAAATCCAGGAGCAACGTATTTACTTTAAATGTAACCTAATCTCCATGTTGTGTAACAAACAGTTGTTGAACTAAGACTTGGGGTGCACAATTGTTTGACAACGTCTCCTGCCTTGCATAGGATTGCATAGGATTTCTAGTCCGCGCCAACTGATAGTACGCAACTTACAAGGTGCGTCAGCATGAGTGCTGGGATGGCATGTCCCAATGCTTCAACCACGTGAACAAAAGTGGTGGAGAGCAATAAGATTATGCAAGGCTAAGGCAATTGTTGCGCCATCCAATGTACTGTACAAGACGTTGCTGTGCCTGGCCATGCAGACCAAGGTGTTTTTGCTTCTCTCCATATGTGAGAGGGATGAAGATCAACGCATCAAAACAGTTGTCTTGCCATCCTCAGATGTGGCATTTCATGTTGAAGTCACAGATCCTGTAATTATATGTCTTTTTATAAGAAACAAGATTGTGCGATATCCCAAATATCGATAACCGATGTAGAGATATTCGATGCATCGAGCCCTAGTATCGTGATATTCGTTGCATTTGGCCCAAGTGTCGCGGCATTTGATATATGAAGACCAAACATGGTGATATGCGATACTGACGCGATATGTTGAATGCCCCATTAGTTTCAAAAATGTTTTATATTAAATACGGGTTTCTTTTGGCCTTACTCGGCCCACGCAAGAGCTGGCGGTGCTATCGATGGAGATTTTGAGGGGCTTTGGTTGGTTCCAAAGCACGCAAGTGCTTTCGAAACGGCAAAAATTACCGTAGTCTGAAGTACTGTGGAGCAATGGTCAGTGGATAATTTGACATCACTACGCGAGCCCTTTCCAGAAAAAAATTTAGAGTAGTGTTCATCTAAAGCACAATGTGATTTTTCAAGTTTGTGACGGACAATTTCGTAGCACTCATAGTTTGCGTACGTCCCGGTAATTCCGTCGTGGCCGACTAATAGTGCAAAAGAGTGAGCAGGAGACTTTTCATGCGCTTCGAAGAACTCATTCTGGGCTTCGCGAGAGAAGATGTCTGTGATCTTCGAGATCTTATGCGTTTCACTCACGCTTCTGCTTACCTACATCTACATACTGCGACCATGCCAGCGACCCAAAAAATTTCCCCCGGGTCCGAGAAACCTTCCAATCATTGGAGGATTGCACCACGTCAAAGGAAATTTCTTGGAGTTCGTCAAGAGGATGCACAAGACCCACGGCGACACCTTCAGCTTCAACCTGGGATCCCAGCCGTGCGTGGTGCTGGGGGACTTCGACCTGTTCAAGCAGCTCGCGAGCTCGGATAATTTCAATTGGAGGCCGCACGGTAAAGATGTGCAGAGATGGGAGGAGGTTGCAGAATCAGAGAAAATGACTATCAACTCTAAAGCCAGGTCTGGAATGAAACTTTGAACCAGAGTAGCAGGCATGGTTGAAGTTTGGGCTGTCTACGACTGAGTTGGCCGAAATTATGTAATATTTTTGCAGTGAATCAAATAAGAGGTGAGGGGGGAAAAGTGTGACTTCGGTTTTGTGGTGGTCGCAAAATAAAGCATCGAAGAAGGTCTTCCAGCGAAGGATCAGCAAAAAAAATTGTTACTATGAAAACTAGAGCTTCAGCAAGGAGCTTAGCATTTTGACCTTGGTAGTCTTGATATACTGCAATGGGTGCAGAACTTCCTTCCATCTCTGTACTTACGCGTAGACCTGGTGGTAACACTGGTTTTCGTATTGGTCTGGGCCAGAGTAATCAACACCTTTTGAATTGCCCATTTAGGATAATTAGGGTGGGCCCAACTTAATATCCATCCGCACTAAATGGCTTGATTGTTGGAAAGTCTGTACTACCCGAAGTTCAGGGTGCTTTGTGCTGCTAGAACTGCACATACGTACTGAATACATACTGTATATTCGAGCGTTGATGACAGTAGAATCTAAAGATATTAAAAGAACTTTGGCCTGCGTCTGACGAATACCTCATTCCCTCGGTTTAGAGATCACCCACACATCATGACCTACATTGTCTAGAACCACCAGTGATCTGACCATGCTTTTCCCATATATTGATCACCCAAATGAAGTGACCAACTAGGAGGAATGACTGTAGTAGAAACTGTTAAGAGTCTTGACTCTGGAATGACCATGGCCATTTCTAGTTGATTGCGTAACCTTTCCCCTCAAATTATGGTCATCACAGGCTCTCCTTGAGTGCCCTGTATGGGTATCAAGGGACATATAATGAACTGTACGGCTGATCTCAAAATAAAAATTTTGGAATATGTTTGAACGCGCCTTAGGATTCTCACCCAATGTCAAATGGTGAAGGTGCTGTCAAAAAGAAAACGTTTTTTGCAATAATATTTTACTACATAAGGTCAATTCATACCCAAGTGTTTGGATTTCGAAGGATGTGGGGCAAAGCTAAACACATTTTGTTTCATTTGACTACAGTTTAGCATTTGGAACGTAACTAAGCAGATCTTCTTTTGAAACGTTGAACTGAGCGAGTCTTATGCATCAAATAGGTCTACGATGGCGAAGAGGGGACCCCGAGACTCGTTATTTGTTCATTCCATTTCTCTAAAATGTCTTTAAATATAAACTTGCACCAATTAAAGCGGTTAAAAATGGTCTAAGATGCAGTCGATTGTCGATAAACTTTTTGTCTCGCAACAATGACGTTGTCGCTACTGACCGAAGTTTTACTTGATAACATGTCAAAACAATTACATGACCAAAAACAACTTTATATCGAGAATCAAAAGCAAAATTGATGGCTCTATTAGGTTGATCAGTACATGTATATGAGATGTATATGAGAGAAGCGTAGTCAGGCAACTTCATATTGGCTTCAGACAAAGTTTGTCATGATATAAAGCAATGACCACAGTCATGATGGTCTATAGATGGTCATGACTTTAGGAGTGATCACTTTACCGAGGAAATACCGTGCGGGTGAATAAACTATGAGTAGTCATAGTAGGCTGAGAGTAAATGCCCAGCCAGTGTAATTACGAAAAGCAGTGTAACGAAAGTCACAATTGTCTCTTTTCAGACTTGAGTCCTATTATAAGGGATGCCAGATTTCCAGACAGCAATGGCGACCTGACTGGCATCTTCTTTAGCAATGGCAAGGAGTGGCAGGAGCAAAGGAGGTTTGCCCTCAAAAATCTCAGGGACTTTGGCTTTGGAAAGCTCTCTATGGAGGAACTTGTCCAAGTAAGCACCAATTGACGAGAGAATTTGACGCCAGTTATTATTTGTTTTCCACTTTTTCACTAGGAAGAGGTAGAGAAGGCAAAAACTCTTCTTGAAAAAGAGTTGGACAAGCCAACATCTCTGAATACGAAGCTGTGTTTTCCATCATTCAATGCATTGTGGCATCTAATGTCAGGAGAAAGATTGTCTTATGATGACGAGAAGTTCCAAAGCCTTTTTGAGAAGAACCGTCTGGCGCTGAGGTCAGGAGAAACGGTGGGTCTCCTCGACTTCTTTCCCTGGCTCAAGAACATTGCTCCAAAGATGAGTGGATATTTGGACGTTTATAGGCCTCTACAAGATATGCAGGATTTCATAAGAACCGTCATTCATCAGCATCAGGAGACTTATCAAGACGAGCACATGAGGGATCTCATGGACGCCTACATCAAGAAGATCAGGTCCAGTGACAACCAAGGTGACTCAAGCTTCTCCGGGAAGAGAGGAGAGGACAACATGGCAGTTGGCATGACGGATCTGTTTTCAGCTGGAACAAACCCAGTAGCCCACATAATAAATTGGGCCCTTTACTACCTGGCCAAGAATACAAGCAAGAAAAATAGACTCTTTCAAGAAGTTGATGCTGTCATTGGCAAGAATCGACTGCCCTCAATGGAGGACAAGCCCAAAATGCCTTACATGGAGGCTGTCACAACAGAGGTTCATAGGTTAGCTGCCCTGGGATTCATAGGAGTGCCGAGAGAAGTGAAGAAGGGAGTGGACATAGGCCCATATCACTTTCCCGGAGGCACCAGAATCTTTCCTTCCTTTTACTGGATCATGCATGACGCCAAGTACTGGAGCAACCCTGAGTCCTTCATCCCTGAGCGATTCATTGATGAAGACTCAGGGGCCTTCAAGCCAGATGAGAGGTGGATTCCCTTCAGCATGGGCAAAAGGAACTGTTTGGGCAAGAACTTCGCCCAGGTCGAGTTCTTCCTCTTCTTGGCAGGATTCCTGCAGAGATTTGACTTTGTCCTTCCGCCTGAGACAGAAGCAGCTGAGCTGAAACCTAATGTGGGCTTTATCCTAGACTGTCCGGACTACGACATCATTGTGAAGGAGAGGGAGTGTTAGTGAATGCAGTGTATATTCACATCTGCGAGAATGACTGAAGGACTCATGGCTGAATCAGTGTCGGATGTACAAATAAACAAGTGGAGTCGCTTAGAAAGAAATTGAACATTTTAAAAAAGGATACTTGGTACTGGGGGTTCCTCATCAAACTGTACACCTAGACTAAGAATCAGCACAGAAATCACACTAAAAGTAACAGACAGAGGAGGCTTTAAGTACAGCGTGCGCGCGTACTTTACACCTAAACAGTTACAAAAACAACATCACAAAGCTCAACGCTTATTACATGATATAGGATTTCGAGGTTTTAGAGAGTTCATGGCCTGACAGTGAGTTTGGTCGGGTTGCACAGTTGATCGCATGGGCACCTCCGTGCCAGATGGTACCAAGCAAGTCCTGATAACTTCCAGGAAAAGACACTTTGGCCCCCCTCTTGCCCAGATCTGAACTCCCTTAACTATGGAGTCTGGAGCGTTTGGCATGCGCAACACCTCGTACGAGTCACATGGAGCCGACGGCTTCAGTCGAGAAGGGATGGGACAACCTGGCTGCTAACTTCATCCAGGAGACCTGCCCCAACTTCAGCGGTCAGGCGGAAATGGTCGTGGCCAATGACGGCAGCCACATTGAAAACCAAGTTGTTCGCAAAGTGTCTAAGGAGTTGGCACAGATTGCTCTTGTTGGGGTTCTTTGACAAAGTGGGAATACTCTGATTTATAGTACACACACGGTCCTAATGCAACACCTGAAGCCATCCAAAGCCTCGTCAAAACTGAGCAGTGTGTACCAAAAATACCGCTACAGTGTACAATTTGATGCGACCCCCCCCCGTTGTAGTTGTAGCTTCCCAAAAGAGAAAATCCAGTACAGCTGGATTTTGTGGTGGAATTTTGATGAGGTAACAACTTTGTCATTTCCAGGCATGCTCAAAAAATTCCGTTTCGCGAATATGTTTTAGTTCTTTAGTTCAAACTCGCCCATAGTGGACTCTCGAGTCACACCTCTGTCAGCCACCAGCTCGGGTCACCACTCACTGATGAGGCTGCTTCTCTCCAGGATCGCAACCTTTTTTGGCGGGAAATTGGAATATACAGTTGAGCCACCCATAAGTCTGCCCTGAAAGTCATTGAATCTTCATGTGCATCTACGTACAGACTAGGCACACCTAAATACATCATATGCACACAGCACCAATGTGTTGACGGACAGAAAACGCTATTAGGATGAGCCACATTGGTACGCCTTACACAGCAGGCTCGATTTGTTCGAGATACTTTTGGTCCACCCTGTGTATTGTAAATTGCTACAGTACGACGGCGTGAGTCGAACTGTCGGATACACTCTTGAACGTTTGATATTAACACACCACTTAATATTAAATAAGAACTGTGAGCATTTAGTGAAAAAATTAAACTCAAACATCTTCTCCAACATTATTTAGTACCTTTTAATGTCAATACTGAGAATGTAATATTGAATAATATTTCAGTCTAGAGTGGAAGATACCTGCTGGTCCAGCCACCATAGCTCCGTCCTCCACCTCCGACGAGAATCGAACGTGCGCCCCCTTGGGCAGGGACCTCCGCAGCGGATCCGCCGCAGCTGCCGCAGCCGCCGCCGTCTCCACCGTGATGGGCGAGGTCGCCACCGTTTTGTGCGTCGCCGTCGTCGCCGTCGAGGAACCGACGTGAAGGGAGCAGCAGTGAAAATCACATTCGTTCGATGTGGGGGATCCGCGCTGTAGAGACAAAAACACAATCATCGCATCAAGGCCATTTACAAGGTGTCCATAGCCTCCTGAGAACACATGCTGGACGTGTACGCGCTTGGAATGGTGCGCTAGTGCGTCACCTTCGGTGAAAGTTTCGCTGACCTTTGAGTGTTGCGTGGGCTGGTGCAGGCTCCTGCCGGGGCCGGCGCACTCGGCCGTGTGATGGTGGATGGGCACGATGGTCGTGGACTCAACAGAACTGCCCTGTAAACAAGAGAGCAAAAAGAAATGCGAGACACTGTGTGTTGCTCTACGTGTCTTGCTGCGGAAGACGTCGCCTCTCACCTGCCGCGAGAGCTGCCCAGGCGAGGGCGCGCCCGTGATGACCGACGACCTCGAGACCGACCTCTGTGGGGGGCCTAAGAGGCCCCTGGAGTGGGGGTGGCTGTGGGCGTGGCCATCGGCGACGTCATCGTGGTTTATCACAGTGATGTGAGGTCCAAAGGCTGCAAAAGTTCACGATTCGTGTTTTCTCATCTCAAATTCATGCAAATTTGCATGAACTCACTCCCTCCTTGAATGTTTGAGTCGAAACTTGTCTGAACGAGCATTGAGTGATGCTGAATGGCGGTCGTCGAACCGGAGGCCCGGGAGTTGTCCCGGCTCAGACAGGGCGTAGAAGACACAGAAGAACCCGAGCGCTGCAAGAACAAAAAAAATGCGGTTCTTCAAGAATATGACAAGAGTAATATTAGGAAAAAAGCACTTCACCCCAAGTCACTAAATCTTGCAAAAATTGGAAGTCAGTCCTTCACCAAATCGAATTTCAGTCAGCAGCAAAAATTCAACTTGCCAAAATCAAACGCCTGCTTTAGTTTTGCCACAAAAAAGTCCCATATGTGTCTCACAGGTGTCTCTCACCTGTGAGATGGACCTTGCGTGCACCCCGAGGAGCCTGGGGGGCGGCCCCCCGGAGGCGATGGTTGACGCAAGAGAGGCCTGTCTGGATGGGCCGACGCGGCTGCCGTCGTAGGTGAGGGCAGTGGCGCCCGCCGCCGCCCCACTGCCGTCCTTCTCCCAGGTGAGCACCACGGTGATGCGGCCGCGGCTGTCCATTATCTTCCAGGAGGGAACCTGAGAAGAATATTTTCTTTAAAAAAAGGATAGTTCTTGGTATTTAGTGCAGCTTGGTTAATTGCAAGGCGCCGGAAGCAGGATAAAGTTTATTTCTTGGAATTAGTCGATCTTGCTTTTGTCTTGAGTGAGTTTTGCTTTGCTTTTGTCTTGACTGCCCTTTTTAAGCAGCAGGTTTTATCAAGCCTGTCTAACCTAACAAAACATAAATAACAATTGGCATAAATTTGAGCATCTAACAATTCAAATTCCCAATGTGCCTTCATTTTTATGTACCAAATTACATTACAACTCATTTCAGTCCTCTTTTTGTTCGTTGTGCTCACTGTCATGATTCAGGTTAGGATCAGCAATTGATTAACCTAAAAATCCGGTCTCCACAGACAGATGACGCTTTGAGCAAATATGTAAGCATTGTAAATAGAGTTAAATATAAATAAATACCACTGTGGACTTTGCTGACAGCCCGTCATAGAAAACATGTAGAGGGAAAATAGAAGTCAGAGGTCAGAAGAGGTCAGAGCTTTTGGGTGACTCAGGACCTAGACCTGATCCTGACTTTCTAGTCAAGACTCTTTTTTTGTACATATCGTCCATGTTCAGAGCATCTTAATATCTCCACCCACTAAGGTGTTAGAGTTCTTTTACAGAATGAATTTCTTAGTGAGTACGAAAAGTACTAAAATCTCGGGTGTAGAACATCGTCTAGTCGAGTCCATTTGTCCTCTGCTACTGCTACATCAATTTCTTCATCTCTCCTCTCAGGAACATCAAGAAGATGATCTCGGCCGCCTCCACCGTCGTCTTCCTGTTCTCGTTCACTGGGGAGAAGAAGCTCTCTGATCCTGCCTCGGTTCGTGCTCAGGTCGTTCAAGTTGGTCAGGCTCCTGCAGGACACGCACAAAGATGAAGGATAGGCTCTTCTCCGCTCATCCCCTGGCCCTCGCAGCCCCTGAGCATGTTCTTCTTGCTATTGAGAAAGCCTTGGCTATCCATTCTGCTGTCCTCGAAGATCCTTAACAGCCCTGAAGTCCCCCCCCCCCTTGAATATAGCGTGGCTCAACAAATATTAAAAACACGGGCTCAGTCTGCCCCGAGTCACCCAAGCTCGCAGCTGGAAGGACCTGAGCCTGTTGACGTCGATCAAACTTTGACACTTTGGTCATGCTCCAGAGCCACCTCTGACACCTTCAAGAGGTTCTTTGCTCAATTCGGAGTGTCAAAGCTTTGAATTAGATTCTTGCAAGGGTGAAACACTTCAAGTATCGGGGTAATATTTGGGCCCTCAACAACGACCTATCAAGATTTAGATTATACATCCACTGAAGCACCAAAGTTCTCATGCCAACGTCGTCAAGTAAGGAAAAAACCATCAGCACTACCGTACTCGCGGTATTAATCCCCCATGGGATATTATTTTTCAACCTCTTCAGGTGCACGGTGAATAATTAGAGAAGGGGGGATAATTAAAGGGTGGGGGATTATTATTTCAGGGAGATGCAGGTTTGTCATGCTGATCTGTACTCGCCAATATCACGTGATCATGACAGTACGACCCTGGTCACCTGATCTACTCAGATGTGCTCACTCACTGTG
>JAAUXU010023828.1_pt1 | contig 24329 bp, 19 predicted proteins | sample 7278151 | NCBI WGS metagenome assembly JAAUXU01 (sample SAMN14350113, study PRJNA611818) | marine sediment metagenome | isolation source: surface marine sediment (1.8m) | place: French Polynesia: Moorea | collected 2018-08 | reverse complement strand
TCTGTCCACCCGATACAGAAGTGCCCGGGGTGCGTAAACAGTTCATACCTACACGGCGCAGTTTCTCCGGGTCGTCGGGCCGGGACATAGGTACGTCTTCGGGCATTTGCTGCCCCGAAGCTAATCTGCAGAGTCGAGATGCAGTTGCACGAGTGCGACGCAGACAGGGTTCAATATCATCTTGTCCGTTGGTTTGTCACGTGAGCCCAGCGTATGATGTGCGAAAAACAAGCCTCTCCATTGCCCGCTCTCGGTTGACGCTAGCACAGTGCGTAACAGTAACACTTTCATGATAGTCAATAGCGTCGTGCTCCGAATTGCTGCCTCTTTTCGTTAACCAGCGAGTTCCATGAACCTATATTAAATTTCCCTAGAATATAATTCTTGTTGCTGGTGAGCTGCAGTGGAGTCCCTTTCCCGGAGCTGTCAAAAAAGTCGATGTTTCCCTAGGAGGCTTCTGAGAAAACGGTCGTTCTGTCTCCTGCTCCTGCTTCTAGTGGTGAGGGATTTAGTTCAACCTGACAGAAAATACTCATTTGTCTTTGCTCTCTGGGTCTATGACTGCAGGAAGCTACCTGTGAGAACTATTTTCTCAGCGGCCGAACGCATTTGTCGTACTTGACGACACCAGCAAGTTTTATCGGGGATATTAAATTAAAAAAAAAAACCTGCAGCCTCGACTACTTGGCCACGCCAACATGTTTGTCCCATATTTTGATTTCAGTCGAGTCGTCTCTACTCCGTCGCCCCACATTTAGCAAGTTCAGCCTTCGTTAAGAAAAGTCTGGAGATTATGGTTGGCGCTGGACAGGCAGCGCAGCAGGGTAGGACACTGGCTGGCGCTCTGTCACCATTACCTTATTGTATCTTAACAACGAGAAGGATTAGCCAAACTGCGACACCCTAAGCTGGGACAATAATGAGTGGAATTACGGAAGACACTGCGACAAAGATTCAGCTCCATTATCTGGTGGAAACTATGCGCGCGTGAAGGGGATAACAGAATGGGAAAGAAAAAAAAGAACGTTAAAAGGACAGTCTGAAATGGGCGCACGAGTACGACAAATGGCTCCCAATGCCTGGAGATTGTTGCGCATTGGCAGCACTGAGCTGTGCCACTGTGGCAGTCACAGCAAAATAGAAGCATCAAGAAGTCTTTGCAGCAGAGCAAAAGGAGACAGAGACAGGAACGCAAGCAAAAAAGTGTTCACCTCTCTCCCCTCATCCTTTCATGCTCTGCTACCTTCGTATGTGGGTACATGGCGTAGCAGACGAAACGAGTTATTGGTTATGAATTGCTTGTCTCTCCGACTGTCAGGCTGATTGGTAGTGAGAAATATAGCACTCTGATTCAGTCTCGTTCCCGGTCGCTGGAGATAGGATCTAGTGACAGACACAGAAGGCTTCGTCTTTCTTCTGCTATGACAATGAGGGCCACATGTACGCGTATGCTGGAGCCTAAAAGGACTCTTCAATCATAGCATCGGTGGCAGGAAGAATAAAACAATGTTGGACGCACCTAACGCTTAAGAAGTACTGTGTGCTTTGCATGTGACCGCGGCACAAAGGAAGAAAAGAAGCCCACCCTGGCTTCAGTAGCCTCCATTACATTCCGTGCTGCTATCTCAGCTATTCCATTTACCGAGAGGGCCGCGCCGTGTAATGGCCCGGCTACGTCTTACTCTTCTTCCTCCTTGTCTCTCTTTTCCCATTAGAGTTCTCTCTCGGACATGATCTGGCATATCGATCGCATACTTCCCGTCCCCTTCCAAGAGCAAAAAAGCTATATCTCGTGTGCTGCTCACATTCATTGTGTCGATTCAGGGAAGGCCTTTTCTGCCTTCCAGGCTGCTTCGGGCCTGTTGTTACCGATTCGTGTCGCACTTTTTCCCCCTTCCCAGTGGACGTACTTGGGATTGAAAGTAGGCCATCTACACCGCGCCGTGCACCGTGTTCGCGGTCCCGTCCTTGCGGGAGGCGCGTGAGCAGATGCACATGCATCAAGCCGTAGGCCACGGCGCGGTAAGTACCCTACTCATGTACGTGTGTACTTGCAGGCACTGCTTTGGAGGACCTTTTTTTGTGGCACGATGCAATTTCTCATACAAGGCATGCAACTCGAAACACGCCCATCCACCTAACACACGTACGTCACACCTCGCTCCGCCCCGTCACTGCCCGAATACGTACATATATTCCAGGTCGCGTCGGCATTCGCCGAGATGACCTCGTGCACGTTAGGCGGCGGCATCTTTCTTGCCTCCTACTTCAAGCGCACATCAAAGAAAGAGAAAACTTCGCGTAAGGCATGGAAGAGGTGTACAGTACGAGGTTTAGAAGAAGAGGAGGAGAGAACGATAAGAGCGCGATAACCATAGCTTCGTCATCATTCATCAAATCCGCATCAGATTTATAGGAGCTGCAATGGGATCCCCGAATTCCTCGTAGGAGCAGCAGACTGATAAGGTTCGTTCGCTCGCATACCATCACACGCGAACAAGAAGTGGTCGCCCGGTCTTTCATATTGCAATATCGCACGCACTGGGCAAGGTCTTTTCCCTCCATCCTCCAGAAAATTTCGAAATTACGGGGCCATTTTCATGGGGGCTTCGCCTCTTCCACGTGGAATGAGCACAGGCTGTCTTGACACCAACACCACCGCCAGTCCTGGCGGCTGTGAGCAGAGGACGTGGACATGACCTCTATGAAGTACATGTAGGTATCGTTGGACTTGTCACTCGGTGCTGGCTGGCAGTCACGTCGGAGACGCCCGGGTGGTGTACTATAAGTTAAAAAGAAGTAAGGGAGTCCAGGTTTGTTTTGTATTTGCTCTTTTCGCCATTATCGCTTTCTTGGATCATTAGCTGGAGAAGGGAAGAGTCCTGATCAGGTGATGATAAATGCAGCTAATGGTTGATTTGTGTGGGCGATAGCAGGAGCATAGAGAGATGACGGGCGGAGAGGGGCGAGTGCGACGTCAAATAGACGAGTCGTGTGCACTGAGCTACAGCATAAGCAGCCACGTCGGTACCACGTTCAGCCTTTGCTGTTGCAGAGGCAAAGTTGGGAAAAGAGGGATTTTTTGTCCCTAGACTTTGTCATCCAGTTAATGAATTACCGCTGGTCTTGGCTGGGTTTGTTCCGCTGATGGATGTCCGCTGGCACGCCACTACCCTCTTGATTGCTCCCTCACGTGACAAGGGCAACGCCTCAAGACCTGTGATGGATATTTTTAGCCCCACTCTCTTAACACAAACGCAAAAAAAGTCATGCATGCAGGCTTAATGCCCACGACGGCACACGCGCAGAAAAGAAGGGTGTATGTATGGCATAGCGTATGAGGATATTCGACTCAAATTCGGTTCGTACGAACTCTTCTTGTGAAGCCGCAGCGTGAATTATTGTCCATTTGTAACGCCTCAGTAGTTCTAAAGTGACGATAGTTGGCGTCTTATCTAACACGAGTGGCTTAAGACAAAGTCTATCGGTAATTGGAGCCACCTCTCCTTCTGTCTCGGTCTCGAATGCATCACCACCAATGCCTTTTTCACTCACTCCGAAGTCTGACTGACTTCCCTCGTTCTTTTATCATTGCAGACATCGTCGGGCCGCCTTCAAATTGACACATTCGAAGCGTGTGATGGACAGCATAGAGACGAAGAGATAACGTGGGCTTGGCGGGCAGGGCGCAGCAGATGGATCACTTCTACCACACGAGATTGAACTGACCTCTCCCTCCCCGCTTCATTCGCCTTAAGACGTGCTTGAGTATTAAGAAGTCAGTGCCCGGTTTGCCACCTCTGTTCTCCTGCACGTGCAATGAAGAAAGGTCCGACCTCCAACGTGTGACACAATAGGGGCGACCTTTAGCACACCAGCGGGCTGGCCAGTGAAGACGACGCGCCTAATCACTTGGCAATCGTCGCGGACACGCAAGCCAAGCAGAAAAAGTCCGTCCACCAGAATCAAGATAGCAGGGTTGGGAGGACTTTTCCCTTCATAATGAAATAACTTTCTATTCATAGCCAAGCTTCCTTGGTGCTGACGCCACAGGAGAAAACAACATTAGAGGAAAGAAAGAAAAATGTTTCACATCCTTCTTGCCATTCATGCCTCTGTTTCGTCGGCTCGTTAATTCTGTCATTTCGGTTGCATTTCGTGTTATCCCCGTCTTCCTCTCCTTGCTCTGCTCCACGTTCTCCCCCATTAACACCCCCATTTCAAATCTTTCTGCCAGATCTGAAGGGCTCTAATTAAGCAGCGAGGAGAGGAGTAGCAGAAGACGAAAATTGTGTCTTCTGTACGTGCACAGGTCGTACGTACGTACGTACGTACAGACACTCTGTCGTCAGACACTCGGACTCCGAGGACTTGGTGACGGAGCTCTTCAGCTGTATCTCAGCTCCAAGCAACAAAACCATGGGTGTCGGTTTGTTTGCCAGTTGCCTCGCATGGGTGCGTATATTTTCATTGGCGCTTCACTGAGCATTAGAGTGAGCAGGAAAACGAAGTTGAACGTGTGAGTGCAGCCCGCCAGCCAGCATAGCTGAACTAACAGCAGGAAGCGGCCTTTCGTCAAGAGTCAGACAATGTGGAGACCTAGTTTCCGGAGAGTGAGAGAAGCTTTTTGATCTTTGCCTGCCTTCCGCTCCCCTCTCTCCGGGGCTTGATTGGCTGATATCTGCCTCTCATCTAAAGCACCCCAACACTGTTCCCCCGGCTGGCCCCGGTCTGTGCAGGGGCTTCTTCTGGGCTATGGGAAGGAGGTCCGACGTGAGAAGTTTCTCACAAGGGGCCTCTCCATGGGCGAGTCGCACAGCGACTGCGTCGTCGCCTCCTCCGATGACGAGCAGAGATGCGCGTACGCACCTACGTCATACTTACATATGATACGTGGGTGTACAACGTGTACCTGTGGCTCACGCAGGTTGCTTCAGTGCGCGTAACAATACAGTAAGTATATCAGATGTAAAATTGGAAGTGGGCTTAATATCTCATGTCTGCCAAATCCTACACTGGTGACCCAAATTTCGCCTTTAAATTAGCAATGTCAACCTAGCCTACCCTGTCACAACGGTGTAAACTCTGACTTTGACACGAACCGCATATTAAAACTAAATTATGAAAGACAGCGTATGGTGGCTCCACCTGGTGACGAAGCAAGGCAGAGAAGCTGCGAGTGCGCGCCCTGCACCAGTGGCGGCAGTGGCGGCAGTGGCGGCGAAGACGGCGGCGGCAGGGGCGACGGCGGCGGCGACATCAGCAGCAGCTGCAGCGGCGGCGGCAACAGCAACGGCAGGAGTAGCATCAGCGCCCGCGCCGGCGGCGACGACGGTGGCTGTGGCGGCAAAAGCGGCCCCGCCTCGTGAGAGAAAAAAAAATCGGCTTTAAAATTTTTCCAGGTCCCGCTACGAGAAGACTGGCGGGGCCGCGTAGACATGACTTGGAGAAGAGTATCCTGCACAAGTCAGGCAAGTGCTTGGGATTCTACGCGGCGAAATTACATGGTCGATAAAATTTACGAGATTTCCAGCTTTGAGGCACTTTGGGAGGGACGCAAAATGACTTGTCTGACCGACTCAGGCTATTTGGATGATTGGGGGCTTTTTTCCCTCTTTGTCACTTTAAACACATTTTTGCCACGTATGTTTGGATTGTTAATGAAGATCTTTCTGCACTCTCCAACTCAGTGCTGCATCCAAGCGGAATCAATTGCTGCTATGCGTGCAGACGTAGCTGAGGCAGTCGGCGTAGCTCGCCGCGTAGGTTTAGGCACAGTGGGACTCGACGTTACGACTTTCGCGACAGTTGCGGAATCAGCATTACGCAGAAAAGCCCTTGTACGTACAGGGAGTCCAATGCCGTCGGACAAGAAAAAGTCTCCCAGGGAAAGAAGGAAAAAGAAAAGAGCTCAGCAGTTACTTTGGTGTACTGTAGTTCTTCTTCCTCCAGTTCAGTGATATGACGTTCTCCAAGATTCATTTCTCTCTCATAAATCTCTGTTGGAAGCTTCTGCGGTTTGGACTCCCGGGGGTGATCTACCCAAGAAGAATCTCTGTCGGCTTCTTTGCTTTGCAGGCAGGCATCAGCACAAAAGACCACAGAAAAGAGGTGGAGGGAGGCAAAGAAAGGGAAAAAGAGCGGCTTCTGTTTTGTGTGTATGTGCGGGAGGGGGGGGGAGGGTTATCAGTAAACATGAGTTCTGACGCCAGCGATACTTAATTCGTTGTACGCCTCCTCCCTCCTTCTTTATGCAAGGTCAGTCAGACCGAAAGGAGAACTCGGCCAGACAATATGGTGAAGTCTGACTGCCACTTGACGTCGGCCCTGTGCGGGTCCCTGGTGTCCTGTTCAGTCAATGTGGTCTCCGTCCCAGAGCGTCGTGTCCGGCCGAGTCGCCGCACTACATAGGTACGTGCAATGGTTGTAGTGCTACACATGTACTTGTACCTCTGGTCCCACCTCTGGAACACATCGTGGAGAAAGAGGCTTTGTGTGTTCTTGGAAGGAAAGAGAGTAAGAGCAAAGACATCATTGACTTGCAGATGGGATAATCGATCGCCCCTTTTGTCAAGGAAAGATGAGCGCCGTCTTCATCCCTTTCATTTGGGATAATGAGAGGGAGCGAAGTTTTGTTTGAAAAGAAAACTGATTTGTTCAGCAGCCCAGAAGAGTACACACAGAGGAGACTAACGTAAGAAGTGTGTGTGTGACCTCGCAAGCAGAGGAAAAATGAGCCAATTCTTTCCCTTTCCCCTCCCGTAAAAGAATAACGTGAGGAGCAAAGTTATCTTCACACGCATCTCTCTGGCAGACACACATAAGATCTTGCTCATACCGGTGCAGCATATGAGAGACGTTCATTTCTTCCTCGCCGGAGCCGCCAGCTTTACGCGATTTGGGGGCCACTTTGACAAGCACACGTCCACGTATGCGAAAGTGGACCTGGTGGACACGTCGCACTGCCGCTGCCTGCTTGAACAGTTACGTCTGCACAGTCTCGATGACTTTCTGCCCGGAGTGCCCGGCCCAAAGTTGGCCCGGGTGGACGCGCCCTGTCTGCATACATAAGTGGAGAAAATGAGTTCGCAGGCATCAAGTATGCAAACTGAAAGGAGATCAGCAATGAAGAAGACAATCACTGCGGGGCCGCCGCTTGTACCTGGGCACTAACGAGTCAATTTAGGTACGCAATACAGCAGAGCTCCGCTCGAGCATACCATTCACAACGAGCAGCCATTTTATGCTAATTCCAACGGCATTATCCTCACTCTCCGAAGGCTTATTGTGGCTCTTTTTCGTGCGCTTTTATTCGAGCCTCGCCAAGGCGTGCAGAGCCAAGCCAAAGTGAATAATTTAGGCGGCCGGGAACTGACCTCTTCTTGTTAGCGGGGCCAAGGGTCGTCGCCTCTCACACTCATAATGAAGACATTCTTCCGCCTCGCTTATTTATGCTGAGGCCTGAAAAAAGAAACGAACGAATACATTTTCTCCCTCAGTCATTTTGGGCATTTTGCGTAAATATGCGCTCACGATGATGACGACAGAATGGGAGATTTTTGCAAAGTGGCCTTCTTTTCTTCTGTTTTATGGGTCTCGTTCGCTTAATGTAGCCTGAGCTAGAATTCCCGCGCTTTGCTCTCTTCATTTCTCAGTTCTGCCTCCAACTTTCTCACGTTTTTATTGAAGGCAAGCTCTACATGCGTGATGTGTGAGAAAAAGAAACGCGTCTTTTTTGCTTGTGTTAGCCCAGAAATGTGGAAATGGCGGCAAATAAGAACATTTGCCATCTCCCAAGACATCCTGCCGATGATCAAATTCCGCCGGCCCAAAGAGGACGTGCAAGTTGCGAAAAAAGGGGAGTGACAAGGAGGAGTGTGCAAGCACTGACGAAACCGGACACCCCTATTGAGTCCGGTCTGGCATCTAAAAAAGCAATTGAGGGGGAGGGGGACCCCGGCCATTAGGCGTGTAATCAGAGCAGTCTGACACTGCTATTAGCGACTCATGAAGAATGGGCAGATACGTGAAGTAGCTGGCTGCAGTCACAGGAGGACAGTGTGTACTGAGGAATGTGTAGAACAGAATCTCTCTTTCACACACACACACGACTCGTGACAAAGAAGACACTCTCCCTTTTTCCTACGGTCAGAGAACAATTTGCTCTCCCCGCCCAATTTGTCTCGGAGAATAGAATAGAATAGGAGGAGGAAGAAGCTTCTTAGCATACATCTCCAGAGATTCTCACACGCACCAGAAGGTCGGAATGGCCGTCCGTCATGACTAATGTTGTATAAATATTAGCTTTAAGATTCGAGCAGCGGAGGCTGGCTCCAGGATGAAGAAGCAGCCGCGCCATCGGCTGTCAACTTGGCATAACAGATCGCTATCGATTTTGATGCAAATGATCATTAGGAGAGGAGCACATTGAAAGTACCACAAGTCGGACCAACAACCAACTCCACAGGTTGCTTGCAGTTAATAGGTTTTTGGACAAATTACAAGGGAGCTGCAGCGGTAATTGGAAGAAAAGCCCTCAACAGAAGCGGCCAACGATGGACCGGGAGAAGCTGCGGCGGCTGCTCCCGGCGGCTTGCAATTAAGCAAATCAAACAATTGGCCTGTGGCAAGCTTGTTTGGAGCAGCATCTCGCTCCCAGACGCACATTTCGTGAAGAAGAAGAAGAAGAAGAAGAAGAAGAAAAGAAATGCTACCGCTCTGACCGAACAAGAACCTCTCGTTGGCCACGCTGGAACCGCTGGCAGCCGAGGCCACGTACGGCTACTCCTCTGGGAAGGCGGGGAAGAAGAAACATTCCTTCTTCTTCCTCCTTCCCGAATTGTGGGAACAACATGGCTTTTAAATAAACTCCCTTTTCTCTCTTCTTGCTACACGGAGGGTCTTTGTCAGGGGTGACAGTGATGCATGGAGGGGACCATTGAACATTAAGTCCTAAATAATGGTGACAAAGGCAGCGCGCAAATATTCACTCAAACACTGCTTGACCACTACCAGGAACTTTCCGGAGCCGCTAATAGACTGGACCCGGACCGGACCTAAGACTGTACTCGCCCTGGCGCTGAGAGGCAGTGCAGTGCACTCTTTCTCTTCTTAGCTTCAAAGTTGAGCGTCGACGTGCAGCAAAACAGTACTACCACATGCAGCAATGAATGAGGCGAATTGGCTCCCAAGCCAGTGATTCCTGAGACTGATAACGGTGGCTGGAATTTGACCGAGATACCTAAAGCCACGCACTTTGGTGCGGAAAGGAAACTGAACGACCATAAGGTATTTTCTACGTTTTCTGGTGGGCACGCGCAGTACTAAGCAGTGCTGTCTATAGTCACTCGATCAGAAGTAATGTTCCTTCCTCTTCTTGATCACGAGTTTCTTCCCAACGTTTAGAGTGCAAATTCGAGTGTGTATTTGTGAGCTGGGATTTTGAGGACGATCGTAACAATCGTGGCAACTAATGCCACTTAATTCCGTTTGAAAAGACCTTTTGTCGACAGAGAATTTTCAGTGTCTATCGTATGAGGGGGGGAGGGGGGGTTCTATGTCCCCTCTTTTTCGTAGTATGACACACACACACACACACACACACACACGCATGGAGCGCACTGTACGAATACATGGAGCAGTGCATAGTGCAGTCACAGAGCTGGGTTTGTCCACACAGCACGTCAGTACAGGGACCAATGACAGGAGGTTGTCTCTTTACTCTGTCGCACTGAGCTTTGTTTGGGGAAGCACTTTTTTGCTTCACCCCAGCAGTTTCGAGCTTGCCTCCCCATAGCGAGAGGAGGTTTTTTGATGGCAAATGCGTGAGGATAGCAGCAGCAGAGCAGCAGCAACAACAACAGCAGTGCTTGATATAGTGGAGAGGGAGGGCATTATAATGCGACAAGTCCGTGATATGTATGGGCTACTGCCGAGAGGTCGCCGATTCCCGCTGCTTTAGCAAGGGCAGGGGCAGGCAGGCAGCTGGAACTTCAAGCCGCGGAGACAGCAGCTACGGTAGCAGGACGAGAGTAATAGTCTCCGCCGCCGCTGGTCACCGCCGCCGTCGCCGCTGTCGCCGCCGCCGTCGCCGCCGCCATGCTGGGTGGAGTCCTCCTGTTTGTGCTGCTATCACGTGAAGAGAGAGAGGAAGCAGAGAGAGAGAGAAACGGTGATGAAGGCAACACGGGCCAACTACGGTTGTAGCTAGTGATACACAAATGTTGCTGCTGCAACCAATGTAGATGTCTCAGGGAGATAAGAAAGCTCCTGCTTTCTGCTATACATACACAGTACTAAAAATTACCACGGAGAGTCCTGTTCTTATTCGTTGAAGCCTCGTCCATAGTACAACCTCTCATTTACATTATCATTGCATGTGTCGCCGGCGCCTATTACGTCTTATGGTATTTTCTTTACTGACTGTGCTACAAATGTATGTGCAGGAGGACTTGGCCGCTGAGGTGTACCGCTGTACGTCATACTCTGCGCTGCAGCTACTACGGTATCGCTGGTCCGTCCTGTGGGACTCAGAGTTGTGCATGTGTAGGCCCAGCAAGTGTACACACCACTAGTCTCAAATTATAATTTAGTGTGCTATAACGTCGCAAAAAGCCGTTGCTGAAGTTGCTATTTTCATTCATCGGATTTGGCTGGCGCCCCATTCCTTCCTTCTACGTACGTATAACAAACTCTCCCCCGGATCCACTCTACTTCGTCGTCGTCGTCGCCGATTCTGGCGTAGATAACGTCGATCACGTGAAACCTTGCGTGAAGCTCAGACGCCTGCCACTAGTCTTCTGTTGTCTCAGAAATAAGGAAGTGTCTGGTTTGTAAATATAGCGATTTTAAAGTAATTAAAGTCCCAGCCAAACTGGTCAGGGTCCTCAACTTGATGTCTCATGCACACATTCCTACCTGTAGCCGAGTTCTCGTTTGACTGCTGGACCATGAAGCCTCCGAAAATGGAGAAAAAAGACGTGAGGACAGGTCAGGAAAAGTGGACAGACCCGAAACATTGCCCAAAAACCTCCCTCGTTAGTTAGGCGACAAACCTCTGGTCCGATTGGACCAGAATCGGGGAAAGGAGAGAGAGAATCAAAAAAGGTAGCAGTCGTTTTCCTTTCTCCTGCTTCGTTAATTCAGTGAAACGTCCACAGGAAGAAAAATGTTATCACCTCTACCTCCTGTCCCCGACTTAAGAGCGCCAGCCCAAACCGCTCTTAAGAACGTATTGGCTGGGGCTCTGTTTCTTTCTCATTAGAAGGAAGCAAAAGCCTCCTCCTTCTCCTCATAAACATGCATTTTTAATTTTGCGGCTAATGAAGGCCGACCGCCAAATATGGACGGTGGCCCCTTAAAAATCATCAGGATTTTCTTGAGCTCAACTGCCCCGGACTCTGCCCGGTTCTCCAGGTCTTACCGGAGGCAGTTTTGATGCGATATTGCTAAGGTGGAGTCAGGACTCCGCCGCTGCCACTGCTGACCCTCCTACTCAAGGGAGGGGAGGATTCACCGGCGGCCGTAACGAATTTATGGCAATAAATGGACACAGAATACCACCAGTTTGTCTGCCTCCCGGTTTTTTTTTTCCAACGACCTCTGGGATGAAATGACTGCAGCTCCTATAATGAAACAATTCTTTAGTGTTGCTTTTGAAAAAAAAAAAAATCTGAGTCACAAGAAACTGGGAGCGGTTAAGGACAGATTGGAGCCCCTGAGCCGAGGCCGGTCTGTTGTTAGATTGCCTAAAATGGCCACGCAGGGGTGAACTTTTAATCTGCTCCCATCCGTACTGTGCATACGTAATGCAGTAGAAGTCTGATCTAGCCAAGTGTGCCCATCTAGTTCACTCTTACTGCAACGGTTTTCTTTTGAGACCAAAACAAAAGCCAAAACTCTTTGTCATACTGTCTGTTACATCGAAGTTCGACTGTTCACGCTTGTCTTGTCCGGAGAAAGCCGGAAGCTAACGTGGGAAGTTCCCCCCATTATTCCAATCAACATCATCCCCTCTTGCTCCAGTAAGTAGCCAACAGCAGTTCTTTTCCTCTCAGTTTGGCCAGACACCGAAGGATGAGATATGATGGGATCATCTGAGGATTAAATAGGGAAGCATCGTCGTCTGATATCCTCACGCTCTTACAAACACACGCACGCCGAGAGGGAAAACACGGATTCCCCATGGGGAATTTCCTCCCTCACACTCATGCAAATGGTGGTTGCAGCCGTCGCGGAGTCAAGTAACGGATTTGTTGACTTGATCCCCACAAATGATCGGAGGGAAAGGGAGAAAAGAGGCTTATCATGGTGCGAGCAGGCATTCATCAGGATTTAAAAACGAGCAGGGCGACAGTGGCGCGTGCGAGGACGTACGCGTGTAGCTATTTTATACGCGCGCACACAAAAGATTAGCCCACAGTCGATAATTTATTGATGCGGGTGTTGATGGATGATTGCATGGCGTTTATTGTTTTCCTTTCTGTCTAGCGGTGGGAAACACAATGTGAATGATGCGCGGTGATGAAAAACACATTGTTCAACGAATATTGTGACGACTAGTATCAATATTATTCAAAAGAGACGCATGTGTCTCGTGCGTTTCTGCATTGGGCAGGAGGCAAAAAGAAAAAAAAAACACCGTCAGGTAAACCGCGCCGCAGTAACATAATGATATCGACGCAGAGGTCAAACAATAATAAGTTATTTTGTACAGTCACAGCTCATGGGAGGGGGATATCTCTCATTGTCTGTATTGCACGCGCAAAAGAATGTCTTTTTCTTTCTCCTTGCTCAATGCAGTGGGAATCCCATGGCTCCAGCGGTGCCCATGTGGTGGTGCATGGAGGTGGTGGGGACGAACTGCTGACTGGAGGCCACCTGGCCGTAATACATGTGGTGAGGATTCGAGAGGTAACCCCCGTGGGCCGCCGCGTAGCCGAAGCGAGAATCGAGAGGAGTCTTGAAGAAGTCGCTCATGCCGCCGACGGCGTTCCTCTTCTTGGCCTTGGCCGCCAGTTTGCGATTGCGCGTCTGGATGCCATCCTTCTTCAGGGTAATCGGCCTAGACACCTGTTGGGACGAAATAAAAAAAAATTAATAGTTAGCATCTATGCGATACTGTAGATTATAATTAATACCCTCTACAATCAAGCTACCTCGTGCTATCATTAACGCGGACGCCCGTCTAATGAAGCTGGATCTGCCCCTAGGGCTCACAGTGTTGACTACACAAGTAAGCAAGATGATGGAGCTCCGATTTCATGCTAAAGCACGTGAGGAAGAGTATGGGTGATTGAACCACAATCACGTTGAACAGGTGACTAATTATCTAGAAGCAATCAGTGAAAATGAGCCCCGGGGAGTCGGTCAAACGAGGGACTCCCGCGTGGAGACGTCTAGACGGCGACAAGGTTCTTAGCACGAGTCAAGAACCAGGGAATAAATGATCGGAGCAGAGAAGACATTTTCTTCGTCCCCAGGCGTCTTGTGACAGTTTCTGTCTGAACTGGCTGGCGCTGCCATTAAATGTGCTGGCTGGAATCAGCCAGGCTGTTTCACTTATTATTGCACCTTATGGAAGAGAGAGAGAGAGAGAGAGAAAAAGATAATCACGGCTGGCAGGAGAGCGAAGAGAGATGTGCCATCGTGTGTGTTTATCTCCTCTTCGTGCAATGACGTCGGCCCTTTCTTAATGACAAATGTGCCCAGATGATTACTGCCTCAGGTTTGAAAGCAACGACCAAAGAAAACCTACTTGTCTCCCCCGAATCGACTCAACGAGAACAAGTTTTTGATAGTAAGGGTAACGCGGTGGTTGAGAGTGTGAGTGAGTGAGCGAAGAGGCGCTTCTTATCTGCTTGATGCTGATACCAGATAGGAGGCAGCATCCACAATGGGCGCAACCGTGTCTTAAGGAGAAGGAGATTCTATCTGCCCAAAGAAGAGTGAAGCTTGTTCGCACGTCGCCATCCTGCGAGCCGGAGACCCCTCAAATTATCTACGGGGCTCTTTTTACTTTCTTTTGGGGGGAGAAAATACAGAGACGAATTCGTCTTCTTCGTCGTTATCTCGAGTGGAGGAGGAGGGGGGGGGGAAACAAAGGCCATTTCTTGGCTCGTTTCACCTCCGCAGCAGAGGAACTGCTAAAAGTTGTGGGCTTCTCGTTATCGAATCAGGTTTGTCTCTGACCTTGAGTGGCCACTTGGATAAACAATGCTCCCTCCCTCGCCACAGAGCTACTACCCCGCGTACACTATGTACGGCAGGCAGACGCGCATCTCCTCCACATATTCATGCACGTCCGTGCAGAGGTGGACGGCGGCGCAGCCGTGACATAAGAAGCTCGCATTGCTCGGGCAGGAGAGAGAGAGAGAATGCTAATGGCACGAAGAGTTATGTCGTCCATTGCAAGAGCAAGTGTGAGCGTAATGCAGATAAACGGTGCGGAAAAAGCTGTACAGACGACGAAGACGCAGAAAACTCACACACACAGCTCCGGAGGACCCCCAGTCACACGGGAGATGTCAGTAATCAGCGCCGGGTAAGAGGGGAGCATCCCAGAGGTTGCCCGGGCGGAGGTCAAAAGCAAACCTCTCCTCCACCACTCCCCTCCCTCCCCTCAAATTCCGTCACACACGCAAGATCGCGTCCCAAGACAAAAACCCATTCAGCATATAAAAACCTGCCTTCAATGCACTAAGATGCTGCTCGTCCTGCCATTTGATCAGGCAGGAGACGGAGTTCTGCTTGCAGCGGTTCTGAGGCTCGCATTCCTACTCGAGCAAGTTTGTCTCGACGGCAATTAAAATGTCAAAAGCAGACAGCACATACGTCTGTCCAGCATACAAATAAATCCCCGCACAGACCGCAGTAAGCTATATAGCATATATATGCATGGAGATGTGAGTACAGTCTGCGTGTACACATCTCAGGTTACTTTTATCCAAATTCATGCTTGAAATATCTGTATTTGCGGGCGTGAAATTAAAGAGTGTGTTTGCATGCGTGTGCGGAGCATTGGGCTCATATTTTATATCTTACATACGAGGTAGTCACGTAATAAGCCGAGTAACGCTGGGGACCTCTGCTACTACTTGTGCACACAGAGTTTTTCCACATCAGGTTTGACACTACGTACTCCAAAGTGCGGAGTTTCGGTCACTGTTGCGAGCTTGTGAGGAGGCTTTTTTTTTCTAAGTTGTGCTTCAAAACCACTTTTGATTGCGTCTTTGGTCAGATTTTGGTATCGTTTCCAGCTGCACGAGTGTCCAATGTGATGAGGGCAGTCCTGTACCCTTCTGTATCATAACTTTACACACAGATGTATCTCCTCCTAATAGAACAGGGGCGAGTACTTACGTTGTGCAATTTATGGTAGAGGCCGCAAGCGTTGCACACAGGCTCGCCGTTGTTGTTTCGCCTCCATAGAGTCGTCGTTGTCGTCTTGCAGTTGGCGCAGATCGTGCCTTCTCTTCGGGTCGTAGACTGTGGACAAAAAGTTGGACCTACAATGCCTGGGCACGAGACTCAACCCCATCAGTGTGCGGGGAATCTTTTTTTTTCTCTCTCTCTCTCTAGGAATTTGTAGCAAATACTTACAAGTCTCCTTTTGGGTTTGATCAGAGGCCTGTTCTGTCCGTTCATCTTGTAGTAAAGGCCACAAGCGTTGCAGAGGTAATGACCGTTGCCGTCTCTCCGCCACAGAGGAGTAGAGGTAGCACCACAATTCACGCACTCACGACCCTCTGCCAAAAAAAAATGAATGGAGTTGAAAAGGATGGCTTCTAAAACTTTGTGAATGCAATAAAAGTGACTTTTTCTCCTAGACGCAGCAGCACCAGCGACCAGAGTCAGGGACCTCAAAGGGCAGAAAAGTCTTTCACCGTTCTAGTATTAGTACGTGTTGTAGTGGCGCGTTAGTGGCAATAGATGTCACAGCGAGGAGGGAACGAAGAGGCTGCCATAACTCATATAAGAGCGTGTTAGTGGCCCATTCTCCGAGTGAATAAAGAAGGAAAAAAGAAAGCAGAAAAAGGTATGCAAAGTTGTGGGCGTCACTATCTTGCTCTTACCAGCATTGGACTTTGACTTTGCTTTCTGCTTGGCCCCATTGTGTACCAGCTTGGAGCCGATGCCGCCGCTACCGCTGCTACTGCTGCCGAAGACCCCCGTGGTGGAGTAGGATCCGTACAGAGGAGACGAGAGGTCGGGATGGGGCTGACATGAAGGGGTGGTGAAGTAGGGGTACGCCGTGGAGGAGGAGGAGACGGAGGAGGAGGAGGAGGAGGCGCTGGTGGTGGCGGTGGAGGCGACAGCTAGGAGAGGTTCTGCGCTGGCTGCTTCAGTGTCATAAGTGCCGCTACCTTCTGGAGGCCGCTTGGTGATGTAGCCATTCGAGGTTGCACCTGATGCTGCAGGCGGAGATGGGGCTGTGGACGAGGAGTTCGAGGACGGCGACAGGTTGGCATCAGACGGGGTCGTGGCCACTTGCTGTTGGCAGTAGTCAATGTCACTTTGGTGTTCTTGCTGCAGTTGCTGCTCGCTCTTGATTTCTTTGACGCCCGGCTGAGAGGATGGAGGTGCAGGAGGAGCGGGTGGATAGGGCGCTATGAATCCATTAGAATAGTGCTTGGCTGCTGATGCTGGAAACGAGCTGCCCCACATCGTGGGGTGCAACGAGGAGTAGAAGCTGTGGCCGACCATCTGAGGGTCGCGAGCTACAAGGAAAAAACAAGAAAGTCCAGAATCACCCATATTGACTCGCGTTATCATATATCTTACTGTGGTGAGTCATTCCGCTGTAGGCCCCCTGAATTGCCGCCGCGGTGGGCGAGAAGTAAGCGGCGGCCGCTGCGTTCTGTCCCTTGAAGTACGCGTCTGTGAGATCGTCGCCTTGATGTTGGTAGTGATGGTCGTACCACACGCGATGCGCCGAGTCCACGGCCACGGCGGCCGACACGCTATCCATCACAACCATTGGAAGGAGAGTAGAGGTCAACAACACTCTTTGAACTGACCCTAAGACAGAAGAATAAGACACTGGGATGGAAAGGAAAATCGACGTCGGGGACGAGGACGGCGGCGACGACGACGGCGGCGACGGCGACGACGACGACGGCAGCGACGGCAGCGTCGCCGACTGCGGCTGCGGCTGCTGCTGATGCTGCGGCGACGACGGCGACGACGACGACGACGGCGACGACGACGACGACGACGACGACGACGACGACGACGACGACGTTGAGTGCTGTATTTTCTTTTCTCCCGGGCTTCTGCTCACCGTCGGCCGGTTGACGTCGCCATCGCCGCCGCCTTCGTTCGTCGCATGCGGGTCCACAGAACGAGAGAACGATCGAGGAAGAGAAGGAAGAAAAGAGCGCGCGATCGATGATGTGTAGTAGTTGGTGCAGACGAGGCCAACGGCGGTGGCGCTGGCGCCGTTGGGGCCGGTGGAGCCGGCACGACCTGACTGGAGAAAGCGGCCAATAAGGCACAGCAGCAACAGCAGCCCCGACTGGGCAACAAAGCCAATGCATGTATGCGGTTGTTCTTTTGCACAGTACGTGTTATAGGCCAGTTTTCTCCTGATGGCGCAGAATCAATATGTGCGTAAGCATGTGTTTGCTCTGCTTCATACACTTGTATTATTAAGCACACGTAGATGGGTGGAGAAAAGCTCCGGTAGCTAATTTGTTGGCCCTATTCTGCCATACAGATTTGATCGTATCTCTTGACATTAAGAGTGTCTCGTCCATTCTCTATACTAATTGTGCAGGCGAAATGTATTATAATTGCTGGAGATGGGTCACAAACACCCTGGGTGGTTCTCCTGCCTGCAGAGCCTGGCCAGCCAAGACCACTTTGGCTTGGAGAGCTTCTTGGCGGCTGCGAACAACTCGAGCATGTGCACACTCACCCATACGTAGAGATGTGAGCATCCAACCATCCGTCGGACGCGGAAGTTTCCTTCCCCCGCTGAGTCGACAAACCATATAGAATTTGTTCACTTCTTGATCAGGATCACACTCCTCTCGGCACACGCGTCCCCTCCACCATCCCTTGATTGAGCATTCAAATGCCATTGAAATTCACCGAGCGAGCGATCCAAATGTGGGAACAAACGCGCGGGAAAGAATCGATTTCGAATTTCTGTCTGCTTCTCTCTCCGGCCCTTCTGGGCGGAAGACAAATTGATCGTTTTAAAAAGGGCGAAGTCGTCGTTTTGAAACGCAAGCTCGGTGCACATAAAATACGCCGCAATTTCATTATGACATCACGAAGCAACGACACAATCAGAGAGCAGGACCATGATTCAGAGGCGTCGCCAAAGACTGGGAATTTCGCTAGATGAAAACTTAAATACGCCAGTGTGGGGGACACGTGGCACGAGAGCCGGTGGCCGACTTGAAATTTGTCGTTTGTCATCAGTGAAAATTATCTGAGGTTCATCAGAATGCTGATCTGACACCCTGGCTGCTTCCACTCGTGGAACAGGACCTCAATCTTCACCTGAGCCGCGCTCCACTTTCATTCATTTCGTCCGGCCCAAGTGTATAATGTACATATATCTGTCACTGCCGAGACCTCCAGCACCCCCGTAAAATTCTGTTCGTAGGTGTGTCTCGAAGACAAATTTGAGGCAGACTCAGCTGTGTCCAAAGAGTTCACGTGGGGGAGAGACTCGTGTGTGTGCGTGCGTGCGTGCGTGCGTGTGTGAGTGATAGAATGAGAGAGGGGGAAGGAGGGATGACAATTTGCTTGCTTGTAAATCGTCTCCGGAATGTGGGAAAAGCGATTTGGAGGCCGTATAATGCTTCTTAACGTTACTCTATGCAAAACATTTTTGGCAAATACCATATGTAGCACGTCTTCTGAGCCAGGCAGCAACCAGCAGCCTCGCCAATCACATCTCTATTTGTGTGGAGGAGGCGCTCTTCAAGAGCGTGACGTGCACGAAAGCGTACGAATTTCAATGTGCAGTTGCTGCACGTATCTTCATACGCAATCTTTGAAAGAAAAAAAAAATTAAAAAAAAAAAAAAAGTGCTTTGCGCCAGCGTTCAATGCTGGGGCAACTCTGGGCACGTCCGGAATGTAACTTGAGAGGAGGAGAGGGGCAAAAGTCCAGCCTTTAAGAAAGATTCATGATGACTTCAGGATGAAAAATCCATAAAGGAGTCGAACCATTTGTCACATACCCAAATTCCAGCCTTTGTTATTTCTGCGAGATGCGCAGCTCCTGGGTGAGACGAGAAAAACATGTTGAGGGGCGTCTCTGGGAGGCTTTTTTGTGTGCGTTGGCACATCAACAGATCGTTAATTGAACGCACCTACGTAAGAATCGAACCGCGCTAATTAGCTGCGAGCTCCTTCGATATAATGGCGGTCGGACGAGTTTGTTAAGCCGGAGGAGGCGGCGGCGGCGGAGGAGAAGAAGAGGGAGGAGGAGGAGAGGCACCAGTCAGACTGGGTGGACGAAGAAGAAGCAAGCACGCTTCTTCCCTCCCTCCCTCCCTCCTCCTCGGTCTATGATGGAGCGTTCTTTTCTCCTCCTCTCAATCGGGCACGCCTCCCTCCTCTCTCGGATAAGTCATGGGGTAGCACCCTCCAATTATGCCATGCTTTGCTGATGATAAACGAGACTGCTTGAATTAATACAATAGCCCCAAAGAATGTTTCTTCTCCAGGGGGCGAAACTGTTTTCCGAAATGGCAATATTACCCCTGCTCTGTCTGCCGGGAAAAAGGTTCAACAGCCTCGATGGCGTTCAAACTGACCATTAAACAATGGCGCTCATAACTTTTCCATAGGGTTACTGCACGCTTCTTCCTTAGTTGGCCGGGCAGAGTGATGCAGCGGATCTCGTCTGCCGGATGCCGGACGAGGCAGGCGTGTGTTTCGGGAGCAGAGAATAAAATTCACCAGCCTTCTTCCAATTGTGTCAGATGCTCGTGCCAAAAAGTGATTCTTTCTTTTTTTTTCGCCAGGCGAACCAGATCCATTGGAGGGGCGATCAAGATGGACCTGACGAAGGTGCTGCAAATATGGAGCACACTGATTTCACTCACACATTGGAAGTAGCACACGAACGTCCGTAGGTCCATCCTGCTCGGCGCGCCCTAATGATCGTTAGTGCAGCCGTTGAAGGAAGCGCAACATTTGTTCCCGAGACGCAGCAGCCTGGCGCCAGGGGAGATTTCAACAGTTTACTAATCCTCATGAAAGAATATTCACACGGAAAGGTTGTACGGTTGGCCGGCCAGCCGAGCCGTGGGGGCCTTGGTTGGTCCGGACGCCGGCGATCGAGTTTGCATCATTGCGGGCGTCTCCGCTCACGAGGAAGTCCATCATTGGCTGTCAAAACTCTTTCCACGCTGTTCTCCCACATTATGCAAGGCCAGAGCTACACACGTATGCTGGGGTGGGACGATGCTGCAGCTCCCCTCACCCCTCGTTTCTCCTCCATCAGTCAGCTGCATCCAGATGAGGCACCTTCTCGTACTGTTATAGCTTCTTCCTTATCAATCCGTTTCATCGGACTAAGATCAGGAAAGGAGATACGACGAGTAAGCGAACGAGAGAGAGAGAGAGGGCGAATATCGACGAAGTTTCCCCCGGCTAAAGCCCCGTTCAGTTGCCAAAAATAAAATCCTCCCCCCTGTTCCCGACTTTAGCCATGACACCCATGAAGACGAGAAAGCAGAGAAACGTTTGTCCTTGGCTCCCTCCTCGACCAGAGTGTCGACACTGAGTGGAAGTTGGCTCGTGCAAGTGGGTCTTAAGCCCAGTACAGGACCAGGGTTTTCTTTAGGAGAATCTCCTTTTTCCAAAGAGAGGAGGAAGAAGAGAATGAAGGCAGCAGCAGCATTTGGAGCGTATGCGGATTAATGGCCTAGGAGTGGTCTTTCCCCAGCTCCATTTTCTTTCCTCTGCATTATTCGCGCGCCTCCTTCGCTCCTTTAGGGTAATTGTTATGGCCAAACAAGCCTGGACTTTATGGCCCCCAGCTCGATCGCTGCGCCCGGCGTCAAAGTGTAGCTCCAGCCCGGCCTGGACTGCGTCGTATAATTTTCTCAGGGGCTTTACTCGATCCCCAAAGTGTCTTCTGCCCCGGGCGGAGTCGACGACGTCCACTTATTGAGCGCTCTCCTCGCTCGCTCCAGATTTTTTTCCATCCTCGCACAATGGGAAGAGCCATAAGACCTGGAATGTGTTAAAAAGTGGGATTATGATTCCTGCGCTTTCCTCCTCAGCTTCTCAAGCGTGTTGTTCATTGAAAATAGGCGTAACAGATTATTTTCGACTGTCACCACTACTGCTGGTCGGCTCAAATAGTCGCTTCATTGAAGCATTGAACGTTAAGTGCATAGCACTAAAAAAAAAAAGCACACATTACCGAGGTGCCTTTAAGTGGAGTTTTGCATACTTGCGAGAGCACGAGGTAGTAAATTTCCTCCTGAAGCCGGTGGACATTCTTTCTCTCATTCCTCTTCTACCTGCCACAAACAAGAAGTTTGCATCCATTGTATGCAATGGCAGAGTTGCTCCAGTACGTAGTGCCAGGCATTCCTCTCGGGGCGCGTTTTATGGTCCCCTCTGCTTAGCAGCCATGAATTATGGCTGTGGCAACGCGCGCGGCGTCCCCAGAATTCCGGGCGATTCTGATGTCTTGTTTTCTCCAACTTGGTGGACGGGAGGTCGTCAAAATTGTTTCTCCTCGTTGACCGGCCAGACTTTGACCTCTCGGGAGATGCGTGGGCTGCCCCCTCCTCCAGAAGATCCGTGAATTGCCAAGCTCAATTCTCAGACTCTTGTTGGCTTGACCCCAGTCTTTGACCCCTTGCCAACCGTCACTGCTATAAGATTGCACCAGCACCCCTTTAGTTCTCGCCCAGTTCTTCGGTTAGTGCGACAAAATAACCATTTTATGCAAATTCCCCTCGCAGCTCCAACGTGCAGCAACGGACTTGAGGGCCCCTTATACACGGAGGCTGCGTTGTTCGCACCGCAGTGAGAGAGGGCTGAGAGTACGTTGCAGATCTCGGAGCTGCTTCAGCCCTCAACAAGAACTGCTTCTTTTCTCTTCCCTACGCTTATAAACTGTGGCACTATTTATTGATAAACCTTCACAGACAGTCGTCCGTGAATGTGTTTGCCAGGTTTAACATATCCGCATTGTTCTATTTTCCCAGGAGATGATCACGGTAGATGATCGCCGATACAACAACACATAATAACGACCAGAAGTTGTCAAACCGGAAAGCCTTTCACTGTTAAAAGACAAGATAAAGATAGGCATCGTGTCCCCCCTTTGCATCTCTTCTCCCTCCTCCACCTGTGTTGCTACTGTTCTCTGGCGTGACAACATCCACTATTTAGAACTTACAGATGCACACCTCGTTTTTGCACTGCCCCTGATTTAGGCAATATGTGTCCAGCGCCACTCGCTGCACGGATTTGTGCCTCGCACGTGCGTACAACATGTGCACGTCGTCGAGGTCGTCGCGCAACAGCAGGGCCGCTGAGGACTGAAGGGTGTTTCAATACGGGACGAGAGGGATGCGATGTTGCCACTTTGAATGGGTCGCCTTTCACTTTCGGCTGGAGAGAGGTGCATTTTGAGATAACACATGGTTGCTCAAGAAGTGGCTTGGCCTTGACCGAGAAAATAGGTTTTTAAACTTATCATAATCTTCATCAGAGATCTCTTTGGCCCCGTCTCCTCCCTCTCCCCCCCCCCTTCGAGGCAGGCTGCTGCCACGCTCAGCGCCGAGTACACGAACGCAGACTTAGAGAGTGTTGTTGGACAGATGGAAGAGAACGAGTTGGAATTTATCTCCCCTGGGAAATTGTTGGAGTGCCCAAACCACAAAACTATGCCTCAAATGGAATAAAGATACGTCGAGCACCACATTGTGGACATTTTCTGGCCTAGGAGGGCACACTATTAATATCGGCTTTAAGGCCCGCTGGCCAGAGCCGCTTCTTGTCCCGTGCGCACACGCACACGCACGCGTACCAATACTCCCAACTCGAAGTTGAAATCTTCCATTTGAGATCCCTCTTCCGACTGAATTGATCGCGATTCAGCCAATGCTTTGTTTGGGATCTCTTTCATGCCATTCTTCTCTCGCTGTCCCATTCATAGAAGAAGACCACATCAGTCAGATATCAAACGGTCATTTCTGCTACGTCTTATTTTCCTGAATTCGCTCTAATGGATGACGAGCGAGCCGCTCAACAGCCGAGAGCCCCTTCAATCCGGCCTATCTGACCGTGCCATCTCTCTCTAACTAGCTTAATTCTTCCTAAAAGAACTGAGGGCTGAACCAATGCATGGTCGCCATGTCTAAATGCTGCCACGTCCATGATGTGTGTTTGTGTAAGGTTGAAGCAGTCTTAAGGAACCATGACACAGACTAAACTGATGGCCTCTGACCACGCTCAAGTATCGTTTATTTAGTCCAATTAAATGTGTTTTTTTTCGCACAGTCACCATTGGCAAAACGACGGGTCACTCCCAGTTGTCGTAAATGCCACTTCCTTCAAGCCAGAGCACTTTTGTGGTGGGATCACGGAAGTGCAGACCGATTCTTGCTCACCTCTAACGTGTGCGAAGAACTGCTTACGCGTACTGCGTGGGTCCGTGTGCTGTGGTGTGACGACGGCCTCAAGTGGCAACGCTTTTTAAGTCGAGTTCTGTGTTATTGCAGAGGAGAAGAAAAAATGGGAACTGTGGGTACTGAAGCACTTGAGAGCAAACTGCCAGGTACAAAGCTATCGTATTCATTGGCGCCATGTTGTCCAAAATGCTTCCCTCCCTCTCCCCCCTCCTCGGGAAATCATAACGTTTTGAAAACAAAGTCAGCCATTTATTGGCCCCAGTAAAATCTGGAGAAGCGCTGAGATCTCCAAGGGTGGGGAGGAAAGAAGAATCTACGAAAGGATATTTCTCATGTTTATCCGATGATTCATAGTAAGCAGATTGGTCATAAATCGACATTCTGGGAAGCCCTGTCCAATCGTCTTGGCTACAAAAGCGTCTGTGTCATAATGAGACCCCTTTTTCTCTGTTCCAAGTGTCGTTTCATTAGCTTTCTGCCCCATGGGGTGAAGGAGGAGGGAAGGAGGACGACGCGTGCCACCACCAAGAAAATAAGTGAGGTCATCCAGTCGTGAAGAAGAACTCTTGCAGGGGGGGGGGGGGGGGTGAGGATAAATGTGTTCCCAGTCGCGGCGCGGCTTACGTCCACACCCAATGAAGAGTCTCGCGTTACGGAACAGTGACCGGGGTTCTGTCTTGGAACGGCGGGACCAGAGCCGAGGGGT
>JAAUXU010052065.1_pt1 | contig 24335 bp, 29 predicted proteins | sample 7278151 | NCBI WGS metagenome assembly JAAUXU01 (sample SAMN14350113, study PRJNA611818) | marine sediment metagenome | isolation source: surface marine sediment (1.8m) | place: French Polynesia: Moorea | collected 2018-08 | reverse complement strand
GGATGCTTGAGCTAAGTGTGGCTCAGCATGGCTGGTCACAGCCTGTATTTAGTGGAAAAGGGGGGAAAAAGAGGGAGAATTTGCTGCAAATCTCCTGTCATTTGATCTGTCTTTAAAGGGCTACTCCCTTTAGTCAGATAGACTTGTGCCCAGTGCTCACCCCAGGACCTCTTCAAGGACTTCATCTCTTCATCTGGATCATGGTAAAAGCTTGCCAAGCCACTCTTCAGGCTCCTCTTTTCTGTCTAAGCTCTTCTTCCTACCCTGTTGCTGGCTGAGTTGGAGGAATCCACTCCCCCCTTCAGGGTAGAAGGCTATGTACAAACTTTGTTGTCCTAACTCTTTGTCATTGGTAAGACATTGGTGTGTGAGTCCCCTCCAGGTAAAAGAATAAAGTATTGTTACTACTAAAACCTCTGTGTTGGTCTCAAGTCATTGAGCAGTCTTAAAAGAATTCCAGTTAGTCTCTCTTAGTCGTCTTAAACCTGGTCTGTGTCTTTGTAAGAGGCAGAGTTACCATGGCTGAAGGGTTTTATGTCTTGTCTAAGTTCCCCTAGTACACAATTATCATATGAATGACAGCGACAATGGGAAAAACCTAAGTCCCAATGTGTCATGCTCACCATATCACGTGCAAAATCAAGCACGTGACATTGATCTAACAGTGTAAAATAATTCATCACCTGAAGTTACGAGTATGCCCGTTTCATGGGAGAGATAACAATGACAATTTAACGAACGATAAACATTTTAGGGCAAAAAATACAAACTGGTCTGCAAAAGATTAATGAAGAGTTTGCTCACTACAATATTGCATGTAGAGAATTTCTAAAAAGTTTTAGCATGACCACTTTTTCTCCAAACTGACGCTTCTGCCATGGGACAAAGTTGTGCTTTTTCTACATGAAAAGCAGTTTTAATTGAGGACTGGACAAGGAAAGTTGACAGAAAATCTCTCATCATTAACCTGGTCAAGAAATGTCAGGCGCTATCCAGTACTGGTTGCTCTTGTTGGTCAAGGGCATTGTGGCCCTGTTGGACTACGTGATCCGCCCAATCCTGGGGACCAGCCTCGTAGAAGGCAGCCTCGCGGAGCGTCGCCAACACATGAAAACTTATGGGGAAGAGGAGCCAGCACAACTGGTCAAGGTGCACTGGAAGGCGCACTACAGGCAGTTCTTGACTCACGACTTCAGCAACTTCCTGTACACGCACAAGAGGTGCTCCCTTAACTCAACCCACACTTTCTAAGTACCGTGATAAAGCACTTGCTGTATGCTGAATGCTCCAGGTATGTCAGTCCCTCGTATGTGCTCAATCACCAGAACGCAACCCTCTTCTTTGTGACCAAGGAACACGCTGTCTTCTGCGTGACCAAAGAGGAATGTGACATCTACGACACAACCAAGTTCCCCTTCATGTTTATCAGTCACTACGAAGAGGTGGACCATCTGGTTATCATGTCGATAGAGGCTTTCAAAAAGTATGTCATGCACATAAAAAGTTCTCAAAACTTAGTAAAAAAACCCATGATGTCTAGGAAAGGCCTAATGTAAACAGGGTGGGTCGGGGAGATGCACAATGTTGCTTCTCCGCCTTCGATATGAGTTTTCATCTCTCGAGATCACCCCGTATCTCAATACAAATTCAGGCTGGCTCGTCAGGTTGGAGATCCCCAGATCCCTGTGGGGTTGATCCACATGACAGCGCGTTGCGGGTCCACGCTGCTCTCACAGGTGGCGAACCGGGTAGTTGGAGTAAGGTACGTCTATCATAGGAGTCTCAAAAACGACAGAAAGTAAGTTGATAACATCAGCATTATTATCTTTGACGCCAGCATGCACAGTATACGTCAGTCAAACTACAAACTGCATTCCTCCAAAGTGCCTTTGCGGCCCTCACTTGGGACTGACCAACCTCGGGCTCTTTGATCAAGGCCCTCGATTTGCCGCAAAGGCCCTCATTTGGTCAGTCCCAAGTTCGTGCCGTGAAGGCCTTCTTTGCCAGGAATCCAGTATATAGTTAATGCTGGACAACCTAGGCACCTAGCTCTCTTTTTTACTGTGCTACCCTGCAGAGATGAGACTGTACAGAGAGCGAACTTCCTTCTTGACAGGTCCATGTCTGAACCCTGGGTCTTTTCCTGCTTGCACAACATGTACTGCAAAGGCCAGATCAATGCCAACGAGAATGACGAGCTCATCCAGAGTTGCCTCCGCCTACTCTGCAAGGTTGAGGCAGGCAGCAACGTGTCCCACATCGTTATCAAGGCAACGCTGTTGAACTCGTCGCAGTTCCCGATATTTCACAGGCTCTTTCCGAGGGTCAAGCAATTCTTTATCACCAGACACCCACTGCCATCCCTCAGGTACTGGTTCAGGGTTGCCACGAAGGTGCTGGGACATTTTTCAGAATTTGACTTAAAAAGAAACCGCATTTCAGATCTTTCATTAAAGTCGTGCCACCACCTGATTTCTACACTGTGAGCTTAATGGGTTGGCGCGAGATTGTTGGCTCCTTCCCCTTCCCCTACAACGACACGCACTTTATGAAGGTGTCCAAGACGTTTAACTACTGGTTTCCAAACGTTGGTTTGCCCGCGGCGCTCGCCTACCTGTATGGAGGCTCTGTGGCAAATTATGTGAAACACAAGTGAGCTAGTATGGATGTATTATGAGAAACAGATGAAAGTCATGTTTGCGTTTGCAGGGATCATTATTGTCACACATTTTTTTATGAGAACTTGACGTCCAATCCAAGAAGAGAGGTTCTTGCACTGTTTGAACATATGGACATCTCCCTTGACCACGTGGAGGACGCCCTCAAGGCTTTGGACGTCGACTCTCAAAACCAGGTTGAACTTAGCACTTTATAGAGCACCTTCATTTATCAAGCGTTCTACGGTTGTGGCTTTGCCACAGAAGCGACTTGTCTCAAAAAGACTTAAAATTTGCTTACTTAAAACTTTAAGTACGTGACTAATTGGTAAGTAGGTAATTCCACTTCCAAATTATGATCTTAAAGTAACATCCCTCTTTCGTGTGAACACTTGGAAAGACTTTTTTCAACTTCCAGAAATTGGCCAAGAGAGGTCTCACTGACAAGGACAAGTTGCCCGAGAACGACAGGCCCAAAGTTGACAAGGTCCTTAGCGACTGCAGACTCGATTTCGGCTTAGACTCCACCTTCGAAGAGTTTGAGAACTTCCTGATGGGACAGGACAAAATAGTGGAATAGAATTGTCCCCGAGTTCCTAAAACAGCTTGATTTTACGTTTGACACTTGACATGTTGATCGTTCCTTCTAGAATAAAGAGACTTTACACAAAGCCTTGAGCATCGCTCAACAGCCACGGTAGTGAAAACAAAAAAAAAAGAGAAAAAAAGCAGGTGCAGCAGTAGAAAGAGAGAGAGTTGACAAGCATTTTTGTCTCTCTTTCTCTCAGTCAGTGGAAATCGTTGCTTCTGACCACCGGAGAGCAACAATGTTTGTCTTGTCCTTAATACTCCTGTCCCACGAGCTTGTTCTCGTTGCCGGCATCGGCGGCGGCGGTGGCGATGGCGACGGCCAGATACCTGACAAGCCTCTTACGGACGAAGGTGGGTGAGTAGAGCTCTGATGACGGAGACTGCGATGACGTCAGGGTGAAGTAGTCAATATCTGCTGCAGCCACTACCGCCTTCTGGCTGAGGAAGGGCAGAGAGGAGCTCAGGGTGGCCGAGGCCTTGGCCTACAGGAATGGGCAGAGGCAGTTCAAGAGGCCCAAGAACGTTGTCATTTTCGTGGGCGACGGAATGGGACTTACTACTCAAGTAGATTCAATCTTTTGCCCGTTTTTTTGAGCAAATCCTCTGCCGCACCCATGGTTACTTGCACGTAGAGATCTTTTACAATAAATCTACTGTAGAGATGTTCGTGGGCTGAGCAAGTCAGCACAAGCCCCCGGGGGAGATGCACTTTTCTGGCCGGCCCCGCGGCTTGGCTGCATGACTAAAAAACAGCCCATATCGTTGTCTATGCATTTGACACGACGCATCAGGCGCTATGTGGATTCAGGACGCAAATGGCAGCCCGTGGGGCTGCGCCGGGCCGCCTATAGCTTTCAGTTTTTTTTAGGCCGTACCAGGCCGGCTTAACAAATTTCGGCTCGGACACATCACCACTGCTGGCAATCTTTTGATTGAGTTACGTCGAGTGCATGGTGGCATTGTGACCAAAACCTTGTCTACAGAAGCGCCAAATTGTCTATGTTAACAACACTAGGCATAAGGGAGTTCAGCTAAGCATACTCGAGCTATGCTAAGTATACTCAGCTACGCATAAGTGAGCTTAGCATAAGTAGAAGTGAGTTTACCTTAGCCTAGGTGATCCCTTATCAGGTCACCCGCAGCTTAGCTTGGATTCCTTGAATTTAGCTTAGGTGAGCACCGATGACACTTTTCTTCTTTTTCCCCCCACTCCGACGTGTCTGAAACACAAGATTACCAACTACACATACGCCACGACACTCGTTGCGTGATCCACCCTCCTTGGTGCTTTCACTTATCGTTGTTTTTTTTTGTTGTTGCCCCCCTTAATAGCATACTCAGATTGTTGTTTTTTCTTCTCTTAAACGCAGTGTGCGTTAGTCTTTCTTTTGTCTGTCACTCTTATCGCCTGGAATGCCCCTAATGACTTGAGCGCATGTATCCCTGAATCTTTTCCCCGTTCATTTGCTCACGTGCATGCGAAAAAAAAAAGAACTCCTAAAAGTTCTTACGAGAGCTCTTAACCTCTTTCAGGCTGCTGCGCGACTCTTCAAGGGTCAGCAGCAGAACGACCGGGAACAATCGGAAGAGCTCGTTTGGGAACAATTTCCTGCCCTGGGTTTGCTCAAGGTGAGAGCTTCGCAGCTCAGCACAATGCGGACCCACTGATTCATGCACACACATGCAAATAGTGGAGTAATTCATCAAACACTAAGAAATTCCACTGCTTCCCCGCGAGCTCGGCCCGTACAATCTTCACGTCTCGTCGAGATTTTCCTCTAGTCTGTTGTCGCGGTCATTTTCGAGATGTTTGGGTCTACAGAGACTTGTACAGGGATGTGCGAAAGTGGTGGCTCTGGCATTCGCGCACTTTGGTCGAATGATTTAGAACCTTTATCTTGAGTCTCAAGGATAGACCAGGCTTGGACTTAGAGAAATAGACTTTGACTGCGAGACGCTAGATTCAGACATGCCAAAACAATGTCAATAACACAAAAGGTGTGGTAAACTAGTCAATTCCCCCCCCTCAAAAACTGTTTAAGCCTGTCTAAAGACTTACAGAATTCTGACATGCACTGGAGGGGTCAATACTTTCGGCCACCTCAGTATCTTCTAGTAGGTACTGTACTCATGAGTACTGAGGTCGTGAATCATCATTTTTCCAGCCTTCTTTTACTGTCTTGATGCCCGAGGCTGCATCGGCGACGTCGTTCAGTACATGTATGGATGTCCTCTGTTGCAGTGTCTGACAAAAGTGTGCAGAGAGTTGAGAATTCATTTCTGCCCTGCTAAACCCAGAGCAAGCAAATGACATCCACGCTGACAAATGACTTGTGATCTGCACACTGTCAAAGGTGTCACACGTGAAGTGCATGTTGTCAACGGTGGTTGCATTGCTGCAGACGTACAACCTCGACCGGTTCGTCCCCGACAGCGCGTCGGCAGGCACCGCGCTCTTCTCCGGGGTCAAGGCGAAAGCCGAGACGTTGGGCTTAAGCACCAAGGAAGACGGTAGCACCGAGGAGCTGAGCTCGATCATAGAATGGGCGCAGCAGCAAGATATGTACACGGGTAAGAAGAACATGGAAGTACTTTGTGTAGGGGAAACGACAACGTCTCAATCTTTCTCACTCTGAACTTGCCAGGATTTGTGACCAACATGCGCTTGACTCATTCCACCCCTGCTTCCCTGTACGCCCAGGCGCCGGACCGGAAGTGGGAGTGCGACCACTTCATGCCCGAAGACGCCAAACAACACTACAAAGGGAAATTGCCAGAAAGACTTTGCCCAATGCTAAACAGCTATTTTACGGTTATCTTATTATTCACCTCAATGCTAAGCGGTAACAAGGAGGAGGGACTCATGGTGAACGCGTTGGTACCGAATTGGCAAGACAGCAGCAGAATTTTGGTGGTTCCCTCATCTACTGGGTGATTTGGTTCCCAATGCATTTAAAGCTTCACCATAAGAAAGTCACTTGTTTTATCCGTTGCCACAGCAAGGAATCATTGCTGAGGGAGTCGCCAAAGTCTTGCTCAAAAGTTGCTCCCACTTGTGTTGGCATTTCTGGCTCAATTTCCTCCAAACTTGGTAACTCGCGAAGACATTGCCCGCCAGCTGGTGGAGGAAGATCCTGGACGCTCAGTCCGAGTCATTCTCGGTGGTGGTCGTCCATCACTGAAGACGCTGGAGCAAGAGGTGCTGCATGATCCCTGGACCTGTGGTCGAAGGGACGGCGCTGATTTGCTGGGCGCTTGGCGCCAACGACATCCAGGGGGCGTGATCGTCACGGACCGCAATGAGCTGGAGGATCTGGACCCCGACGCAGTCGACTTTCTCTTTGGTAAGCGCCTCACCGACGTCTGACAGCGCTAGAGCTGTTGCACTCTGACCTTGCAGGTGTCTTCTCGGAAAGTCACCTAGAATACACTCTGGACAGAAATGAGAGTTCCACAAGCGAGCCGACCTTGACGCAGATGACCACGAAAGCAATCCAAGTGCTGTCGAAGGTACAAGGCGACTTTTTGCTTCGGGATTGATTATTCACGCTTTGTGGCAGGGCCCTTCAGGCTTTCTGCTCGTGGTGGAGTCCGGAAACATTGATCTGGCCCATCACTTTGGCTGGGCCAACAAGGCCCTGGCAGAAGTCTTGGAGCTGGAGAAAGCCGTTCAGGCCGCGATCGCGTTGCTTGATGTTAAGGAGACCCTTCTGGCCGTGACATCGGACCACGGCCACACGTTGAGCATCACGGGCAAGCCGGAGAGAGTCATGGACATCCGGGGTGAGCTTGCTTTGTGTGCTCACTTCATGGAATGGAAGTCAGCCTACACGTTTTGTTTTCTTTTATTGCTCTTCTAGGCAAAAGCAATGTAAAAGACTCGCGAGGTCAATTGACATCCATTCTGACCTACGCCACCGGACCTGGCAGACTGGCAGAATCAACCAAGGTCACCGACCCTGACTTCCAATCCCCGGCCCTGTACAGCTTCCTCTTCGGACTGCATGATGGCAGTGACGTCGGAGTGTTCGCAATAGGTAAAAGTCGAAGAATAGTGCAGTTAATTCGTGACCACTGAACAGGAAGTCGAGCCCAAAGTACCCGACCTAAGCACGTATGAGTGCAGTGGATCTCGATTTAACCATCAAACTCGAGTCATATATGAGTTTTCCAGCACTAACCAGTTCCACGCAAACCAAATAGTGTTTGGGCCTTTCGAGAGCAGCAAACTGAGCAGTTTCCCCTGCAGCCAAATGAATCCTTTCGATCACGTTTGATTCGAAACAGAGCAAATTTGAACTCGACGTCCGGGGCCCAAGCCACATCTCTAACTTCCTCCACTTGTCACCAGGGCATGAGTTCATCACAGGTGAAAGTTGTATGCAGTGGTGCGCGTACAGCGCAGTCCGGACTTGGCACTGAGTGATTTTTTGGCTCTTTCCGGCCCTGAAGCAGAGGCTTGCTGGATGCACTTTTGACAGAGGTGAAAAGCTCAGCAAGAACATAGAGACAATTGTGAAGGACCTCGCCTCTGATTCGTCCCGGAGGCGTGGCAGAAGAGGCTGCAAAGTGGATTGCAGCATAGAAATGAGTGGGCGGGGGAATGTGGCCAGAGAGAAGAGATGAATGAATGACTAACTATTCACGGTTGCCTGGTCCTATACTGATTTGTTAAAATATTCAGAGGTGATGTCACCTTCGGGGATTTCATTCCCCCCTCTCCCTGAGAGTAGTGCTGTACACCCTCCGGCGCCGCTTTTGGGGGCACAAGGTTTATGCGCCCAGATGCTTATTCAGCAAAATTGGTTCTACTATGCGTCTAATAATGGGCTTTGTAACGGCACCTGCCGCTAAAGAAGCCCTTCAGCGCCTCCATTGACTTCCTAATAGTCGAGAAGGCTTCTGTCAATTGAGCCAAAACCTGCCCCATTATTCGACTAGGCACCTAGGCAACATCAAGTCTCTGCACAAGTGTAGACTGAAAGCTCGACCTTCTCTTTTGTCGCCACAACTTAATTGCACGATTTTGCAGCTCACAGCTTTACACGATATAAGAAAAATGTTCGAACTTCTTAGGTCCCATGAGCTACCTGTTTCACTCAGTGCACGAACAGACTCATGTGGCTCATGTGATAGCTTATGCTCTCTGCATGGGGCCTTACAAGAAGAGTTGTAGAAGGCATTACCCAGAAGTGCTTTCCTTGTCTCCTGGGTGGTTGACTCCCTCATCGACGTGTGACAGACCAGAAGCCACCCCCTGGATCATGGCCGCGCTCTGCTGGATCACGACAGCTGTTACGATGTGGAGAGGTCGTTGATTCGCTGAGTGAGAAAAGCTGTTATTAAATGAATCAGATATTAAAGGTTTGGAATCGCAGCAGGACAGTTGGTGTAATCACATTTCGTGCGTCTCACAAGGAGGGTTCGGAATACATCCTCGACTATATCGATATGAACTCGGCGTCGTTCTCGCCACTGGTGTGATCGGCCTGATGGGACAGGAACATGAGAAGCCTTCCAGCAGGGTTGGTGGGTCACCGCAGCCTTCGTTGCCAGACACCTGGTCGGACGTCTTCGGGGAGCAGTGGGGCATCTCCCTTGAAACTACGTCGTCATGCTCATGTTCAAGCTTAACCTTAAGTTCAGAGAACGTTAGTGTGAACCCCTCATGGCGGGCCGGACCTTGCCAAGGAAGCTCTGTTACACAGGTTCAGCTGTCCGCTCTTAGTGTTAGTAGTGTCACGGAGCTTGAAACCAAAGTGAAGTGTCCAATTTTTCGGGTTGCTACTGAGTTTGGTTCGGGGTCGTGTCCAGAGCTCTGCTCCACCCACCTCTGATCAGAATTCGAAACGAAGCATGAGTGACGCCAATGATTTTTCGCTAGAACGGGTGAAATGTTGCTTATTTGAATATCTTTAGTCGCCCGACTTTACTGAACTCTGTCCGTGACTGGGGTAGGGAATAACGGAAAATTAGAATGAGATAATCTGGCATTTCTTTCATCTATGACCACATTCTGAGTCAGTGTTGTAGTCTTGATCACTACACCTAGGTACGAAGAAACCTGTGTCTCACTTCCTTGTTCATTTGCTAAAGTATAATTGAGTGAACAATTTAGTTGGACTCAGTACCGACACTCAACATAGGACAGTCGAAATTTGATACAGTAAATTTTCTTTCCTTTCTCTTCCTTACTTTCGACATCTTTAATTTGTGAGATGGGTATTCGTAAAAAATTCCGCAGTACATCTGCAGAGGCTGTCCAGTGTCCAGATCGTCCCTGGCAGTCCTGAGCTTTGCGGACCTGGCAGTCCAGATCGAGATTTCCCAACTGTCGTCGATGAGTTTCGTTTACATGTCAAAGTGTCTCCCTGTCGCTCCCTTTTTGCAGCTTCACACAACGTAGCAACCTCTCAACCCGGACACAGGGTTCTTGAGTGCTTGCGCATGACGCCAGATGACCCGGGGAGTGAATCCTGGAAGGATTCCCCCATAAAATTTTCAGGCCCAATTTTATCAATGTTTACCCCCTCAAAAAGCCCAAATTTCAGTCCCGTTTGGCATGGCCTCGTCTCCAGGTGCCTTCCTTTTGAGCATTCTAGCACCAAAATGGGCAGCCTCGACATTGATACTGTATGCTCAGCATTGTGTCCCAGTATCATATCTACACGTTCCACATCAAAATTCCGCTTCAATACGTTTCAATGGAGCGTATGAGGTGCCGTCATGCTCGACGCAATTACTTGCGGCAAGGACTGTACTTGTCTGCAGAGCAGCACTGCTATCTTTATTTATGCGCAGTTTGTGTACACCACGTTTGATTGTACAGTAAAAATTGATCTGCTCAATAAGTGAGACACGAGTTTCTGCACCATAAAAGCATGCTTGGTTCTGTCTGGTCCGTGGATATTTATACGTGAGGTGCATTTTTTCGGTACCTCTGCGTACGGTCTGAATCCTTTGTTGCGTCTAATTTAGCACACGTTGGGCTGATGCGAGTGCAACAAAACTATTTGCACCCTTGATCTCCCAGGCTTACGTATCAGATCTTTTTATCAATACACGGCACAAAAAGCGAGCTCTTGATCTGACTGACGGAAACGTCCTTGCGCGTCATAGGTGACGCTGACTGGAGGGAAGAGAAACCCTCACGTGTACACCGTGTTAGCAACTACTGTACACAGACAGACTGAGATAAGACCGCGGAGAGCTTGTTTGTTCCATTAGTTGTACATAGTCTGCTTAAAAAAATCTTCCCGAGAGGACCCCGACTCGGCTATGGGTGATGCGGCGAGCATCTTCAAATCTGCCGGCATCGCCCTTGGTTGCTTCGTTGCGTTCACCGTCACCTTCGTCTCCTTGGCCAGATTTAACAGATCTCCAAGGAAGACCTACTGGGTCTTCTTCGTCATCTCGGGAAGCGTTTCAGGGTCCTGTAAGTCTTTCGGCAAGTCTGCTGCTGCCGGCTGCTGCACTGTCCACTCCCAACCCTTTCGCAGTATTCGTCATCAGTTTCTTCAGCTACTACCCCAACGACGGCGATACTTCTGACAGCAGCTACACCACGGCCAGGAGCCTGCTGGGGGGTTCCGTGGGAGTCATCTTCTTCTTTCCCCTGCTCTTTTTCTGCATCTTCCTCAGGGCGCTCGTCATCAAGTGCTGGTATGACCAGAAGCAATCCATTGAAGGCACCACAATGGACGTGGTCATGCGAGAGGCCGAAGACGAAGCCTGGCTCTGTGGTGGAAGTGAGTATACGACCTACCCAGTGCGCAAAAAGTGTGGGGAAACAAATCAACACATTGCAAGCAGTGCTGGCTGCTCAGTCAGATTCGTTTATTAAGGGATTTCTTTTTCTTCGTGACGGCAGCACCAACTGTCATTCAAGCTCATTCGATTATTGAATCACAAACCAAAAAGACATTGTGCAGCTGCAATTTTTAATGAGTCACGGAGCAAAACAACTGAGGTAGAGTGCGGAGTGTAGAGCAGGTGTTAAAGTCCATTACGTACATGTGCCACTCCTGATACGCAAAGGGTGTAACAGCAAAAATGTGACTGAGTCTCTCAATCTCTGTCCACACCTTGGTGATGGAGTCTCCTCAACTCGGCCCGAGAGTCAAATTGTTTGAGTCATTTTCTTCCTTGAACGCTTTGACTCTCGGGCCGAGTTTAAGAGACTCCATCACCAAGGTATGGCCAGAGATTGACAGACTCAGTCACATTTTTGCTGTTACACCCTTTACTTTAGCTTGGTGTCGGTGAAGTTGAGAAAATGATGTCAATCTGGTTCCCCGCACTGTAGAATGACGAGACAGCATCTGATTGTCTAATCATCAATGTGTCTGAGCAGAATCTCCTGGTCGACTGAGACGCGCTCGCTATGCAGCAGCATTTGCAATCAGACATCCTGATGAGGAAAACAATCCGTGGGCTACTGGTCCTGGTCCATCGGAGTCCCCTCTAGCCGTTATCTCTGTGCCTCCTTTGTCGGGTAGTCCGTCCGAGTGGGACGCAGACATCCCCACGTACGAAGAGGCAGTAGCCGAGAGCAACGATGCCAAAGTGGCAGTCTCACCAGAGTTGCCACCGCCGTACGAGGACGTGGAAAGAAGATTCTCTGTTGCTCATCTGTAGAACCGTCAGTGCCTACACTGCAAGATGCGTATAGTGCGCGCGTGTCGACTACAATGGACACTTGGACAGTAACCGTTATGTGCTGTACGTACCGTACAGCACTTAACAGCTCATGTTAGTTGGCTGTGAAGAGTGAAACTTCATGTAAAAAAAAGTTTTCATTCTGTCACATAACTTATGGCTGTTTGCCGCGCTACAATTGGATATTTTTCGTCAATAAAAACAAGTGAGTCAATTCTCGGCCACTCCTGGTCATAGGGAAAAGATTTATATGTTTAAGTAGCGTTGGGTGCTACATTGCGTAGAGTTTGCAAAACATTTTTTTCCGAGAAAGAAGACAAAAATCGACTATAACTATTCCTAATATCAATTTTCCACTTCAGCAGAAACAAAACTGGCATTTTCCAACCAGCCTCATGATTAGTTTGAGCACTTTCAATGTAAAATGGCAACTTCTTTCAGGTTTACGTACAGTGCGTTCAAGAGTCTCCTATCTGTTTCAATCGGTTACTACTCTTCTACCAGAATCTGTTGAGTAATATTAGAGGCAGCAAAACAACCAAAAAAATGTTTTCTAAAAGTAACTTTTCTTGGCATCTGCGACAAAAAAAGACACGAGTAACACAACGTAATAGACGTAAAAGACAACAATCCTGATTTAGGTAGACAGTGGCTGCTACGAGGTATTCAAATAGTTCATTCCTCATGTCCTCCCTTAGCTTAGACTTCTTGTCCTTGAGTTCAATCGTCACCCAGCTCTCAACCTCCAACCAGGCCATAACATTGCAACATTGAGTTGCCTTAAGTCCATTATAACATTATCGAACAGTCGATTGACTTGAGTTAGTAAAATCTATGTGAAGGTGGTGACTGACAGTAACATGCAGGGGATGATGAAATAAGTTCTGGCTGTCCACTGCACGACCTGACTCTCTTGGATCCAGACATCTCTCCTGTCATTTCAAAAATTAGGTAAGTAACTCATCGAATTACGGGCATAATGAACAATAGCAGATTGATTCAATCCGAACCCGGGACTATTCTTCGTATTGACTCATATTACAACCTCCAGTCATCAAGTTCTTCGTGTCAACTAATTATTAACACAAGGTGAAACACACAAGCAATTGAAGACTGTGAGATCCCTGCACTCTTGAGTGCATAGGCAACATGATATCTGGATCAAGGGAAACACTTGAGCAGGATTGTTTAACCCCGGTCAATGATTTGTGTGACGCCATCAGTTGTCACAAAAGAGTAGGTTTCATCTTCTAAGAAGGCCTGAACACGTTCTAAAGCTGTGTGCTGTGTAAATGAAATTTCACAGTGCTTGTAGCTTGCCTTGTGTTAAAAATCAACCTACATGAAGTGAATAGAAGTTGCTTGGAAAGGTTTAAAGATGATTTCCAAAAATATTCACAGCTAAGGGTGAATCACAAAATGAAAACGGATTTCGATTCCAAAAGAACGAGTAGCTGGATTTTTGTGCTGTTCTTTGTGAAGCTGAGTTATTCTTCCATCTTCTGAACTGAGTCAGATCTTGGTTGTGTTTGGTGGAAAAATATATGAAAGCGAAGGAAATAACGTTGGAGGAGAGTACGGAAAAAGGGACGACAGAGAAAGTAGAAATGCAAATAGAAGACAGGAAAAGACAATCAGAACTTCCCTTCTTGACTTCTTCTGTAATGGTTATAAAAGAAGGTGAAGTTTGCTTGACCTCAGCAATCATCAACAGGTACTTCCACTACCTTTCCACCCTCCTCTTCCCCATAGCTTATATATGTGCATCCTTCTCCCTGCTCTGCCGAGGTCGAGTTAGAGGAATTCACTCCCTGGCCAGAGCAGATTGGCGTGATGCAACATGATGGTGTCACACATCATCATGACCTTGTACGATGAGTTGTACGTGTCCCCTAACAGGAGACTCAATAACGTGTGGCAACCGAAACCTGTGTAGTTCTCAAGTCATTGAGAAAGCCTCAAAAGAATCTGAGTCTGACTCGGGTGAATCGTTATTTTCACTCACTCTATGCAAACCTCACAACTAAGATGAAAATTTCTTGAGGGCAGGAAACTGACGATGTGGACATTAATTTTTGGCAGGGGTCGCTGCTCTCTTTAAGAAGAGCTGAATACCTTCGTCCACAACACGCAGTGATAATACACTTATTTGGTCTTGTCGTTCTCAGTCAAGTTGGCCAGCGTTTGCAGCAACGTCTCTCTGAATACCCTATCACCGACGTTGGGCTCCAATTTGGTCAGGAAGAAGTTGACACCAAGTGGGACTGTGATGTTGGCTTTTACGCTCTTTGGCTCCGCCATGTCGACGACGTCCGACATAGTCCGCCTGCACAAGGCTTTGAACTTATAGCGCTGCAGCAGCGAGGACAACACAGTCGACGAGAGCAACGTCCACAGCAGATTCGCAGCTGCAACGTCGTAAAGATCATGAATTAAGCAGCTGAAGAACGTTGAATCACTGCCCCACCTGAGAGAAAGGCTAAAATTGGCAGCCAGATCCACAGGCCAATGAAGACCTTTTCATTGATGGTGTTCAGAAGGAGGAAGCAGACCAGCTGTTCGTGCCTATCGTGACCGCCGCGTCCATAGAGCTTCATGTCACCTAAGGTCACAAATGGGGCCTCTCATCATTCAGGGGCGCTGCTTGAGATACATGTACGTGGAGCCTCGCATACACTTTGCCACCCGTGGGAAGAGGGCGTAACCCGGGCTGATGGTCATGCTCGACTGGCCCCAGGAGCCGGTTCGCCAGAAGGTGAGCATCTCGTAACCCAGACTGAAGAAGCTCAAGGTATCGGACTGGCCGTCCGGGTCGTGTGGAGACCACGTTTTGAACGTGCCCAAAAAGAAGTCTTCGAAGAAGAACTGGGCAGCTACGTTCAGGAGATTGAGAACCTCTAAGCAGGTGTAGACCACGGCCACCTTGCTCCAGTAATGCCTAGCAAGGGGTGCTGCTGGTGACCATGTCTACGCCACTTGTCTATGTTACCTCTGATCCAGCAAGTCGCCACTCAAAATTTTTAGTTGCTTTCTTTCTTCGGGGCTTTTCGGGTCGTTGATGGTCTGAAAGCTTCTGATCATGCTTCCCATGAGTCCACACTCCACCAGCCACCACAGCCACCTGTTGAAAAGGCCAGGGCAGATGCAAGTTAGTATTGTTCAATGGAACAGTGGAAACCCTCATCAGAATCAGCATGAGACTGAAGGATTCGATTATCGGGAGGTCGTGGTTACATAGAAGTACCAATCTTACTTGGAAGAGAAAGTGGAATTGAGCAACCTCGTGGTTATAGGGAGCTTATTATACCGCTTGCAGGAATGGATTCCGTACATTTCATAATAGGCCATTTCCTGTCTCCTAGAATGCCTACAAGAGATTCAGGACCCGCTTCAGGGCCTGCATTGCTAACAAGAGTAGCGTCCTTAAAATAATAAGGATAGCACGTGTATTACAAGGAAAAAAAGTAATGACAAAATGTAACAAAAATGTAAATGCTCCCCCATAGGTTGCAGGGGTAAACCTAGACGAAGACTGCGTCCTCGTCCAATATTTCACACCCAGTACAGGGGTGGAAAAATTAAGAGCCCAATTGATTTCAATACAGAAGTTGGACTTGAACAAGTAGAAACAGGCTCAATCCCATCAAGAACATCGAGTGCCAAAAGAGAGGGATCTCGGACCTAGATGACGTCAATCAGGAAAATAACAATATTTAGAGGCAACAAACTTACATGGCACGGAGGAAGTTGAGGCTGTAATACTGGTTGTAATGCTAACTTCTACCCAATGTGACTATTTCCGCCTGTTTGAAACAGTTCAATATCTGTCCTCTGGCCGGAACTTTAAACACAATTAGAGTAACGTTTAACAGTTGATCGGAGTTCACATTTTGCCTCGAATACAGCGATTCCTTGGTACCACACCAGAACTACACCTTGGTAAGTAGAAGATGAAAGCTTGCAGTAGGAGGATCCAGGCGGTCCACTGATAGTAGTCAAGACGGAATTGACAGTCACCCAACGGACAGATGTTGTCATTGGCGATACCTTTAAGACAAGGTCGACAAGAACAGTCTCTTTCTACGGCACACAGCACGGTGTGCAAGGCCGTGGTCACCTGGCGTCGAGACCTCCCGCGCCCAAACATTTGGCGTGGTGACCACAAAGGTTCCATTGGTCCAGCAGTGTCCTGTGGCCACTGACACGAATCCATTCTTATCAATGGGGTTGTGGCAGTCAATCATCGATCCAGAAAACTACATAAACAGAGCTTAGAATATAAAGAAGTGATATCATGCGTACAGGATGCGATTAATTGGTGTTTGGAAGAACCCGTGAGCGGACCTGCAGCAGTTCGACATGTTAAAGGCACTTTTTGAAGCACCGGTGCACGCCGTCTTGGTCAACAACGGGTCCGCCAGTGCACATCTTCAGGTTGGTGGCTTTGGGAGCCTTGACAATGGTAGACACACGTTCTTGTGGTTTTCTTTTCTTTTTGCTCCTGCCATTGTAAGAACCTCAAAAAGTGTTTGAACCAAGTGATGGCGAAAACCTCGACTGCAGCTAAAGGAATCGCACCCTGTACGCACACATGCGTACTATGCACCTCACTTTTGTTAGCTGCAGCAGTCCGCTGCAAAGTAGCAAAGCTGCAAAAGTGACATGAGCGTGAAGCCGAAATGCCCATCCCAGGGTGTGAATCTGAGGGAAAATTGTAGCTATACATACAACATCGCTATTACCTCATTAAGACGATAATGAACCTTTTCGTTTGATGGAATGAGATTGCCGATGGAGCGGAGGGTTGACAACCAGAGGCCACCGAAAATGTCAGCCATGTTGACTTCTGCTGTGACAAGAGCAATGAGAAGGAGAGGCTAAGGACAGGAAGTAGGTATGACAACAATAATTCTGGTACGATAGCAGCAGTTCTTTCCCCTCTTCCTCATTCTCGTACTGCATGAGAGTGTCCAAGTGATGCACAAGGACTTATGCATGCTGTGTTCTAGCGTACGTCATACTGTACCATGTGGTCGACAAAGATTGGCAGCGCTATTTTTTAATCGAGCGCCATCACATGTTGAAAAAAAAGATGAAGCTACCGGGTGCGGCCGATAAAATGCTGCTTTGCTTTGCTCATGAATTAACTTCAAATACTGTCCCTGATGAACAGGCAATAAATATTCTTTAATTGAGCCATTCCTTTATGCAAACATCTCTGCATCTGCAAAAGTGCATACAAAAATTTGGGGCTCAATCTTGGCTCTAATCAGAGGAAAAACAGATGAAAGTTTTGATCCCTAAGGCAGCATTTTATCGGCTGCACCCGGTATATTTGTCAAAATAATAGTGTACTCCGCCTATGGTGTCATCCGACACAGTGTCAGTTTACTCTGGCCTAGGATAAAAGAAACCTTGTAAGTAAATTCGCACCGGAGCCGGTGTCATCAAACTTCGCTTTCGTAGTCACTTAGAAGCTCTTACAGGAGAACAATAGGCAAATAACTAAATTATATTTTCCTATTTATGGTTCTTTGACTTTATGTTTCAATTAGAATGTGAATGAAGCTTTTTAGGCTGCTTGTTAATTTTTCTACTGTTTTCATGTATCTCCATGCCATTCACAGTCGACTCTTTCCAGAAATGGGTCCTGCAGCTTCATTTATATCTCAGTCTACCAGCACTGTGACTGACAAAGGTCAAGTAGAGAACGGCAGATTCTGCTTGGCAGACCTGGCGGCCCATGACTCAAAACACACGTTCTTACATCATTGTGCTCTTGTGAAGATACCTTGATGGGTGGGCCTTTGTCCATAGACATCCATTGCCACCTAAACTACGCAAAGTTAAGAAAGCAATGCACATATAGAAAGAGGCAAGAAGAACACCTCTTTTCTTCAGAATGAACTATTCAACCACATGGAAGAAAATGAAGCAATGAGGAAATCTTCGAGAACACCCGGACAACCTCAAGAAATGTGTTGGATCATACACTTATGCAGCACACAAGGGCATGAATGTGTCAGAAAGACTTTTGAGGTAACCTTTAGAATCACCAGAAACCGGACCCACGTGCCGACAATTTGATGACTTAGCCATGATTCACGCTCTTTGCTTCAGATTCCACTTGGCTTGCAATGACAGCAGTGTTTTCATTGGTACAGGCTGTTTTCTTCATCACGAGGCCCTTCCTTCCATCAGTGATGGACTCACGGCCATCTTTGAATAGCCGGTAATTAGGGAAAACCATGCTGTCTGAGATGGCGTCATCACCATAACCACTCATGAGAAGTTCAGTGACTTCCTTGGACCTTCTTCCAACCTTGACGAACGTTTTCACCGACGCAGCTCGCTCCATAGTAAAGCTCACCAGGGGTGATCCGAACCCTCTTCCGAAAATCGTCAATAACTTTAGCACACAAGCATATTTTTTTTTTTTAAAAAAAAAAAAGAAAAACCACCCTCAATGAATATGGTTTTTTCGTGGTTCCCAACGAGAGAGCCATGGAGTTGATGAGCCACCCAGAAGCTCGAACTTCTCGGACGAATAAGAACATGAAGAAGAAAGTGATACCAATATTGCTAGAATCAGCATTGGATCTCTAGCATCATGTTAAGTTGTTTTTTCCTCGTTAGGCCCATTTTGCTGAGAATCAGTCTTTAACCTGAAAGATATCAATCACACCAAAACCAACAGAGAACTCAAAAGCTAAGCCTGGTACACATACTTCAACAGCAAAAAATTGTACAAGTGAATGGTCCTATTTTTCTGGGCATACAATTGTGAGACAATCTCCAATAAGGCATGAATCCTTATAAATGGTGGATCACTTTCCTCCGCTTCTCCTTCTGTTCTTTCTTCAGCTTGACATTTTTGTTCTTAAGTAAGAGATACTCGTCGAACTTGCAGTTGGCCTCACTTAGGAAAGGGAAATAGAATGCACGGAAAAGTCTGCTTGAGGCCTGGACATTGAGAAATGGGTAGGAGATAACTGTCTCCCACCGGTCCGTGTCCAAGGAGAACCTCGGCTCTAGTTTGGTCTCAGCATCAGGCTTGTCCAGGTCCACCAGAAAGTGGCACTCCTCAAGGGACACTTCATACCTGCATAAATGGTATACTCATTCTGAGTGGGTCACAATAAGTTGTCACCTCTCTCAGATGATGAAGTAGGTGCTACTTCCAAATGACACACGCACAGCAAGTTCTCACCTATTGTTCTCTTCTCTGTTGGCATCATTGAAGCTGTCCCTGACAGTCTTGGCCGCGTCAAGACCTGGCAGGTAAGGTTGGGGCAACTGACCCTGGAACTCCGACCTGAGAAACCTTAGGTGCCACTGATCATTGGGAAGAAAGAAGGAGGCTGGGAACCGATGCCACTCTTTGCCCAGGCACACGTTCACCGCATCGGAAGTAGCTGCTGTGGTGTCCGAGTAGGGCAAGTGGCTCACGTGTATCCAGGTGTTTGTGGCTCCACCGTAGTTAACGTAGACAGCAATGATCCTGTAAAAAAGATCTTACAATACACCTAAAGAGGACTATGCACACCATCACAGATTGCTCATGATGAGTGGTGAAGTTCACACTCTCTGCCCCCTCCTGTGAACAATGGCCATGGTCAAAGAAAAGTTAAATTTTAATGCATTAGAAGTCATTTTTTAAGGGGCTTTGAAGAGCTTTGCTTCGATAGCGAAGGAAGGCCTTGAATAACACCTACTAGTTGGGCTAGACCAATTTTTTTATCTCTAGTGGCATGTTTTATTCATTGCAATATTCAATTTGAATCCTTTCAAATCAAATGAAATAAAAGCTGTTCAGATTTTGGGTCCCCTTTCTGCCTTCAAAGTTTTATGGACACAGTACATAAGAATGTTTGGTCAGCACTACACATTTTGACGTGGACCTGCTTAGTCACTTTGCAGTTGCTAAACTGAAGTACTCCGTATTGCCGGTGTATGAGATTGAAAACAAAGTGTGTTTAGCGTTGCCTTCCAAATCTGAACACCTTGCTATGTTCTGAATTTATAGAGTAAAACTTTATTGCAAGAGAGTGAATCAATATTTTTCAAAACCATTTGACTACATCTTTGACTTTTGGCATTATGTTGCAAACCTAAGATGCACTCTGCAAAATTCCAAAATTTTCATTTATTGATCCAACCTATCACTCATACACACTAAGCCTATTTTACCTGGATACACTGAGCAGGGAGAAGACGAAGAGCACACAGCCGCTCATCCAGTTTGTGTGGCTCAGGTAGTGGTTGGTCTTGACCTTAACGAATAGCCTAAAATCATAGGTTTTAAGAGACCCGATATGTTAAAAAGAACTATCCTTCACCTAAAGAACAACTTTTGCATATTGTCCAGGGTCATGGCAGCTGCCAGGGTTATGAGTGGGTAGACGGGGAAGAGAAATCTCTCCTCCTTGTGTGGCTGGGCCAGGAACACGGCGAGCCAGAGGTACAGGCCAGATATAAGGAACCATCTGGGGAGACAACGGTGTAACACTCACATCTTTTTCATAATCTATGCTTTGTTACCTTGGAATGTCTTCATTGGTTCTGCTTGTTGGCAGAAGTCTAGCTGCCAACAGCTGGATCGGCCAGACGACCAAAGCAAGCAAGAAGACCACATTGAAGTTTAGAAACCCATTGAACAAGTAGAACTTGTAATCTTCAACGCCTGCGGTTCAAGACAACATTCACATAAAAACCTGACAGGATAGCCAAAAGTTCGTGAAAAGAGCCTCACCATACAGATTTGGTCCATGACTAGAGAAGATGTTGTACAGGATGATGTTTGCCGGCGCCAACACGAACCGCCCATAGAAGTGGGTGTCCACCGCAATCATTGGCAGGGCAACCAAAGCAAATGATGCAGCGCTCAACTTGAGGAATTGGGCTAAGCCTCGTCTCACGTGCCCTCTGAAGAACAAGATGTCCAGGGCGATGGGGAGGCCCAGAAGGCCCGCAAAGGGCCAGCTGAAGAGGGTGGATAACGCCACTGCTAAAACTGCAAGCCCCATGTGCTTACGGCGCATCCACGCACCATATGCTAGCATTGTGAGCGTCATCGAGGTGGTGGAGGGCAAAAAGGCGGCCGAAGAGGCGAAGAAACCGGCTGAGATCAGGTTGAAGGCAAGGGTGAGGCGTGCAACATTTGCACCAACCTCTCGGCGTAAGCCGTTGGCGAAGTAGACCTCGGAGCAGGAAGACGCCAGTGCCAGGAGGCAACGCAGGAAGTAAAAGATGAACATGCGATGTGGGTGCAACACCTACAAAGAGTCCATAGGTTGCACTGTTGCAAGTTGCGGACAACACCGATTTTCATTAACTAAAAAGAGTGTCATGCACGATCAGTCGCTGTCATGAATCACAGGAGAAGTTTCAATGACTTGACTTAAGCAGGAAAAAGATGAAATTCCCTGGTCCTACTGAGCAAAGTACGAATGACTTATACATCTGTTCAAGAATGATCTACATGGTTGGGTTATTTCTCACCCTGTCGAATATCCATGCTGGCGCAGCATGCGCCACCACGTACGCATAGGACCTGAGCGCGAACTGCGGCGCGTATTCCCATGTCTGCTGGCCGTTCCCGTAGAGGATCCAGTGCAGCGGCTCCCAGTAGTTGAATGTCTCATCACAGTCGGCCACCGAAGTCCAAACCGCGGCTGAGAACCTCACTGATGCCACCAGGGATAATGCAGTCAATGAGCTCGGGTACCAGGGGCATAAAAAGGGCAAGGGAAGAGCATAACCGTATAACGCTGTCAAATATCAACATGAGCGTGCGCAGACTGGGCAACCTCTGCTGTATCTGGAAGGTCACGGCCCCCCGCCATTGTACTTGAAGGAGTGCCGCGATTTATGAAGATGACAACACGTCACGAGTGCACGGAACCTGTTCGATTGCCCCCCAAAGATGAGAATGTAGCAAAATTGCCCCCAAAGTTGTGCAAAGAGATACCCGAAAAGCTGCGACCGTCGGCCTTGTCATGGATGATGAGTGGCGTGCCGCGTTCGTCGACGGCCTGTTTTGGAGCGTGCGCCGGTGGGCGCCGCTGCCTCGCCGTGGACGCTCGTCCAGACATTAACTGGTCTCTTCAGATGAAATGACTTGTTGTCATTTCTCGGCTTGAGTAAGCCAAGCGGTCTTTAAAGAGAATTGAGCCAATGAGAAAAGGGAGAGGCGGTGAAAGAAAGATACCATCGGAAATTCAGCCAATAAGTGAAGGGAAGGGGGATGAAAGAAAGATACCATGAAAAATTCATTGTTCCATGGTTGCCAGTGATTTTTGGCAGGTGATTCCTCAGGTGCCAGTAAATTTTCGCGGGTGTTGCGCCCCGACTGGAGAGCTTTGCGAATGCGACCATGCCGCTGCCGATGATCCCTATCACCATGACCATGCTGCCACCCGTGATCTCTGCGGCTACGATCTTGCCGTCACCGGTGAGGTCTGTCACCATGACAATGCTGCCACCGGTGAGCTCTGTCACCGGCCACTCTGAACTCGGTCTTCCCGTATCTAGAGTCGGCACTGCTCAAAAGAACTTCTGAACGGAACACCATAGGGGAGTAAAAAAGTTGCACTTTTTAGAAGAAATAATTGACAAACCTCGAAGGCCTTATTTTCCTCATAAAAACATCATGGGTGTGCAGCAACAAAACATCAGATATGCTAAGATGATACTGAGGTTAAATTTACAGTAATGTTTATTTAGAACTTTTTCTTCACCTACAAAATTGACCGATCAGAACTCTCCAAAGTTGTGTTAGGGCAAGTTCGCCGCTCGCTATCAGTTAACAACTCTGGTCGTATCCAACCTGCTAAGGCTAGCACACACCACTTTAAAATCAAATGTTAAGTTTAAAAGCAGCTCCAGTTGAAGCTGAGGCCCGAAGGGAAACTTCTCTTACTCCAACGACAGACCTTCAAACTGGTGCCAAATGACAAAATGAGGCTGTCGTAAAAATTCACTATTCAAAGTCTTCCTTAAACTTTTTTAAAACCATGTCAATCATGACTGATTTTGAAAAGATCGTGTAGCTGCTCACGTACCTGTTCTGTTACTGCTATTTCATAATTGAGTGAAGACCGAAAAGCAGTTTTCTTCCATAGATTGCTTCCAAAAGTGCGCTGTATAAAGTCTTTATCTTAACTGAGATGAGCCAGCGCTTTACAGCAATATTTACAGCTGTCAGTGCAGTTGCACAGAATCTATGACATAAATAATTAAAAAAAAGTAACTTTTTCTCACTGATTGTCAGTGACGAAAAGTCAAGTAGTAAAAGGAAAACTATTTTTATTTGAAGAATCCACTTTTTCTAGCGCAAAACTGCGTGAAAAAAAGTAACTTTTTTTTCACGCATTTTTTTACTTAGTTTTGCACTTGAAAAAGTGGATCTTCGAAAAAAAAAAAATAAGGACCTTTTCTTTACTTATGCATTTTCGGGCGGGTCCCCTCCCCTCAGAAAATGCGTGCGTGAAAAACAGTCCTACTTATTTTTTTTTCGAAGAAATAGTCTCTTCTGATCTCCAGTCATGACCCATGAGTCATGAGCAAGCACTTTTTCAACTCGGGGTCATAGACTTAAAGTGCTGCGAAATTCCCTTTCCGTTAATGCTAGTCATACTTTATTTCGTGCACCAATAATGGGCTATGAGTCGATTCCCCCCAAGGTAATACTTGCCCATCCCGTGCTTGTCCTTATATATGAGCTTTCCCCCCCCCTGACTTGGCTCCAAAGGGCTTCGTGTCCCTGTCGCGCGCTATTGTCGTCATCCCCCGGCCTCGCCTCATGTGACTCTGCGCTGCACTCCCTGGTGCACTTGATGCGTGTCCTCCACGCTGAGTCTCAGGCAGGTGGCAACTGGCAACCCCAGAGCTCTGGGCAACCCCCGTGGTGATGGCAACATTCGCTCTCTTCTCTCCCTCCCTGTTCATCACCCGGCTAGCGCTCTCGTCCTTCGCCCAAAGAAAATAAAGGAGGGAGAAGGTGAACGAAGCCGTTGAACTGGGGCCGAAATGTCAGCTGTCGTGATGGTCCATCAAAACATAGAACATATTGTGGTCTCCACGACGAGCGGAGCAGGTGCAGACCTTGGCTCAAGCAGTGATGTCAGCTGGTGTGGTGGCCCTACTTCAGAATTTTGTATGCAACATAGACTACAGCAATCCCTTAAAAAAAGTGAAATGCACCCTTCAAAAGGCAAAATATGACTCTCCAAGGAGAAAAAAGGAGTTTATCCTTTATTTTCTTTGGAGTGGAGCGAGAGGACCACCATAACAGCTGATATGCAGTTCCGGAATTGCAGCAGCAAAAGAAGAGGAAAGAGAAGGTGAATGATGCCCAGACTCACTACAAGCATTCTGTGGCAAAAGGTCAGCTGTCGTGCTGGCCCCCTTTTCATAGATAACTTTAGG
>JAAUXU010114629.1_pt1 | contig 24347 bp, 18 predicted proteins | sample 7278151 | NCBI WGS metagenome assembly JAAUXU01 (sample SAMN14350113, study PRJNA611818) | marine sediment metagenome | isolation source: surface marine sediment (1.8m) | place: French Polynesia: Moorea | collected 2018-08 | reverse complement strand
GTGGCCCTACTTCAGAATTTTGTATGCAACATAGAGTACAGCAATCCCTTAAAAAAAGTGAAATACACCCTTCAAACAGCAAAATATGACTCCCCAAGGAGAAAAAAGGAGATTATCCTTCATTTTCTTTGGGGTGGAGCAAAAGGGCCACCACAACAGCTGATGTGCAGTTCTGGAAAGAGTGGCAGCAAAAGAAGAGGAAAGAGAAGGTGAATGATGCCCAGACTCACTACAAGCATTCTGTGGCAAAAGGTCAGCTGTCCTGGTGGCTCCCTTTTCATAGATAACTTTAGGCTGCAGTGTGACTGAGCAGCTGAGTCTGCCTGCATGTGTGACTGCAGCCTTAAGTTATCCATGAAAGAGAGGACCACCATGACAGCTGACTTTTTGCCTCATAATCCTCAGAGCGAGCCAGGCCAATGTTCACCTTCTCCCTCCTTTATTTTCTTTGGTGGCCACAGCTGCCGTCACCGCTGTCACCGTCGTGCACCCACAGGATGCAAGATAGTCGTCAGACCCACCCCGCCAGTCCAGTTGAAGAAAATCAGTCATGACCAGTTTGGGGGTGCAGCAGGCAGCAGCAGAAAGCAGGCTGCACAGGGAGCGGCTATCTAGCATCCTAGGGCGGTATGATGGCAACCTGAGAGCATGGTGGTGATTGTAAGGATGTAAAGATAGAAAACTGAAGGAGTGCCACCTCCTTCCAAATACTGATGCAGTCATGCCATAGGATGGAAAGGAAAAAGATTTATTGAAGCAGAAATGAATGTGGAAGAAACAAGAGTCACACAGGATTAATCTCGGAAATGCTGCAAAGAAATGCTTTGCTTTTAGTGCAGTATCACTCTTATCAATGCTCCTCCATGGATGCTCATGTAGATATCTGGAAAATATGGAGCAGCTAGTGCCCAATCGGTGCTTCAATTTCCTCTCGATTCACTTCTATTGCTTTTAATGTTCTGCGGCGACGTTGATGTATTTTGTTTATATGGCGAAGTGTCACCCATTCGCTCTCACAGATGGATAGTGAATGTAACCAGGCACTTCTACGGTACTTGTCACTGCACCGTACATGCGCAATTTGTATCCACACAGTTGAACTGCCTGATGCCTTCCTCCCTCAACGTCCCTCACAGCCACTCACAGGGAGGCGCCAGCTTATCTTTATAAAGGACAACACTCCTCACACGAGTCACCTCACAAAGGACTTTGAAGCTCTGAAGCTCAGGGGCTCTCGATAGATTTTGTGGCCATTGTGCTGTCCTTATCTGAATCTGATTGAGAATTACTGTAGTCTATTTAAAGGTACGGGAGCCTCCAAATGGAAAAATTGCGCACTTTAACTTGAAAAGTCATCTGATTACCTTTTCAGGGAGCTTTTCAGGGCCAACAAGCAGTGTAACTCCCTCGAGAAGTTGTGGGGTGCTATTGAGCCAACACCTGCCTCAAGGAAAAAGACCGAGGGTCTAAACCTCAACCAGTCCAAGAGCAGAGACGGCTATAGAAGATTCCTACGAACAGTGGAGGCCACATAAAGGCCTGAGGTCTACAGAGTGTGTCAAAGTTTATGCGGAAGGTCAAGTCATTGTAACCCGGAAGCAGCTGGTGCTGCTATGGAGATTCATATGTCATTGGGCGAGGACACAAAAAAATTAGTCCACCAAATTTCTCACACATTTTTCACACATTTTTAAATGGTGATTTTCAGCTAGTCTTTAGGAGCCTGCGAATTAAGCAGATTTTGAGCAAACTTGAGAGAGAACTGCCACCTGGCACTCCTTTTCTAGTTCGCTGTGTCACATATTCCTGATACGTCCTTGGCCCTGTTGTTTGAAATGAAGGATGAGCATTTGCTGCTTGAGTACAATGGATGAGTCCAAGGTGGTCCGAGACGACAGCAATGGCCTCGTTTGATCATTGTACGGGTGCATATCGTGCATATAATGAAATTTAAGGCATCCCAGCCAAAATTATTTACAAGTTTCATTCTTTATTCGTGTCACACATTTCAAAAGTAATTTCTGATGTGGTCACACTTGTATGGACAGTCCTCACCCTAATTTACAAGAACATTCCTAAGCTGGAGCGTGTTGAAGTTGAATTGTAATATGAAATATGTAACTCAGATACTTCAACGCAATGTTGAGTACGGAAGTTCGACATCGTGACTGCCCATTTTTATATGACACTGCTCAAAAGTTAGTCAGTTGGAGAGGGAGGCGTGCTGGAGAGACCTCAAACAAAGGGGTTGGGTGCACTCGTGCCCTCCCTAGAAGAAAATTTCAGCCAACTTGATCAATTTTTACACAATCAAAAAAATTTAAACTCCAGCCTCTCTGGTGTGCCTCACTTTCCAGCTGGCTGCCTTTTGAGCACTGCAGTATCAAGATAGGTAGTCACAATGTTGAACCTGTACCCAATAGTGTTTCTCTCAGCTTCAGCCATTGATGTCAGCTGCCCATCTGCACTAGAACCTGCCTCGGCTGTGTACGTCACCCATTTCATCCCCAGAAATTATTGGCAGCAAAGTCTGTTCGTAGCAGTGCACTGATAACGTACAGACCCTGGCAAAAAATTCAACAGAAGACGCACTGCATTTGAACATTCGGCCTAACGCTAAACCCCACGTTGATTAAGATTAATGAGGATTCTAATAGCCTCCAGTGAGGACGCGTGGTCCTCTCAACTGGACTGGAAGTCATCCGACGAATGTGTGCTGATATTGCGCGCCGTCTTTGGGTGCAGTTGGGGCCAATGGTAACCACTTCAAAAATGTTATTTGGTATGTTTTCTCGAACATTAACCTGAAAACGTTTTAACGTTTTAGCTCTCTGATGTGCTTAGAAGCAGCCTATTGCCCCGGTTTCTTGTATGCCGGGAAATGAGAGCCACTTTTTCCCTCACGCCAAATGGGAATAGACGTACAGAAAGAGCCAGTCACACTGTACGGACGTAGCTTCACGTTAACACTGTAATACCACGAGCTCTTGCACTAGATGACGCCACGGTCGATTCAATCGTTGCTGTTACTTTTCTCACTCAATCGTGGCGCCATCTAACGTCAAAGTCGCGCGCATCACGATTTCGGAATACCAATGAGGCGTGCTCTTTGCGTGCTTATTGTAGAAGGCGCCATCAATCCCCTTTGAAAAAGGCGATAAACAATGAAGAAGTCGAAAGCACAGAGCAAGGGAGAAGAGGAGAGACGTCACGCCGAAGAGGACCGACGGCACTCAACGGAAGCAAAAACACAGCTGGAGCACTAGTCGAGTGGCGTATGCAGTAATGGTTGCACACTACAAACGCCAATGTACTAATGGTTGGCACTGGCAGCTGACCTTTTGCCTCAGATTGCAGTCGAGGTTCGCTATCTCCTCTTCTTCCTTGTTCTGTGGCCACAAAGCAAGTATCAGCGATCCCAAATGTCCTGCTCCGGTTGGAAAATCAGGTAGCTTGTTGAGACACCTGGCGGGCAGCATAGACTCGTTAGGTTTGGAGAGCGTGCCCCATGTTCTCCTCGTCCAAGGTGTGGGAGACAAGTGACGAGAGTCCAGCTGTGTCGAGCCTGAGTTGGCCCGGGATAAAAGATGACCGAGCTCGAGCCAATCGTGCTTACATAAGGAAAATTACGTGAGCATCCTGCCCCACAAGAACCAGCTGTAGGTCCAGCTGAACCCACCTGCCCTAGCTGGGACAATTCGCGGCGTGCACACTCCATGCCGTTGAGGACAACTCATATCAAAGAAAAAATCCTCCGCATTTCTTTGTCTTTTGAGTGATAAAAATATCACAATACTTATTAAAACTTCCCTGCACTACAGTGATGCATTCATTCAACGGTGAGCTACTTCTGCAAGTTTGACTCACTCTTTATGGAGCTTTTCATTCCTTTCTTGTGGCTTTGAGCTCACTGTTCAACTTACAGTGTCTTGTACACAACCGTAAGTTTCATCTCAAGTCTTTCAAATGATTCTCTCGTCTTGGCACACAACACCGGCTCACAGTGAAGAAGTTGACGAGCAGCAAGAGCGCATTCTGAACAATTCCCATTTCCCCAGCATATTAGTGCACACAGTTGGTAGCAAGCATTATAAAATGGTTATTTGCAGGCATTTCAAGAAAATACGCCTTGTACTGGCGAGTACAATCAATGACTTCGAGAATATGAGAAATTGAATCCTTTTTGGTTACATTCTTAGTAGTGTATGATATAAGTCGTCCTAGAAGTTCTCAGGTGGCGCTGCTCGTCACGCAATGCGTCTTCGCCACTCTCAGTCTACGGTTTTAGTAAGTGCTCGGTGCACGCAGTGGCCAAAAAAAGGGGCAACAAACTCTGCAAAATCACAGCAATATCCAGAGCTTCTCCGCTTGAAAGGACATATATAGAGCAAGATCTTACAAAGCGAAGTCTGTTTCATCATCAGTGGTAACTCAATAAAGCCTTGAAATGCCTGGTTTGTGCCTAATACAACTCACTGGCGTTTGTAGCAATCTTTACTGCTGTTGGGAGAGGGAGGACGGACTTTGGAGCTTCAGTATCGGTCACACAACCTCGACGCCCCGTACGACTTTTAGCAGTTTCTATCACTATGACTTACATAAGCTGAATGATGTACCTTTCTCCCTAGCTGGCCCGTCTACCTCAAGCTGGGCTCGGCCAAGGCTCGAGCCTTGGCTTGGTACCTTCCGACTCGAAGCTCCGACTCAGCTCTTGGAGAGAGACGTTGCCCGCCAAGGGGTCTCTGATCTCCGTTGGAGCGGCGAAGACAGAACGTCAAAGCAGATTGACAAATTAGTGTAGCACAATGCATGTTGTGGCCGCGCAGGAATAACAGGAGCAACCGCACTGACCATCCACATTCGGACTGTTGTTGACACAGCTAAGCTTTTGGACGGTTCAGCAGTCGCATTTGAAGCTGAGAAGAGTACAGCAGGTATGGCTGCATCCCCTCGTCTTCCTTCAGCAGGTCCTCAACACTCAGGGGGGGGATCCCCAGCAACAAGAGGTAATAAGGTAAGTGCATTTTACCCACTTCAAAACACTCAGTGAGTGTGAACATGAGCATGTGGAATTTGAAGTTCCCGCCCCACCACAATACGTCAGACTCCGTTGCCGCCATCTGGCGTGGAAGGAGGGGCTGACTTGGCTCTACCTCCATTCCTTCTACTTACCTTGGATGCACGCAAGCACGCAAGCACCCAAGCACGCAACAACGCAACAACGCAGGCAAGCAAGCACCCATGCATGCACGCACGCACGCACACACGCACGCGCGCAGGCAAGCACGCACGCTCACACAAAGAAGAAAGCTGCAGCAGCAACAACAGCTGAGTTGGAAGGAGGAGTAGCAGATAAAAACCGTGAGCACTTTTTACTTTTGATTTTCCAGCATATTAGTGCAAAGGTCACGTAATACTTATTCATATCCATTCTTCATCTGTTTAAGGAAAGAAGAGCCGGAATTTGCTCATGGTACATCAAGTCCAAGGAGATTTCTCCGAGGCTGCTGCTACAGCAGCCTTTAAACGATCGATACGACTGTGGCCTTGCCTCGATTTGACAGAAAAAATGACTTTCTCAGAGGCCAACAAAAAGCAAGAACGGTCGGTGTCACAAGGCCACAGAAAGTTGCACCCAGGGAGGATGCTTTAAAGACAGTCACTTGTGTCAGGAGTTAAGAATTCTCGCGAGGAGTGCCGTTCCATACTTGTCACAATGGGCAACACCTGGTGCAGCAGCTGCTGCCACAGAAACGGCGTCGGCCGCCGCAGCGGCGGCACCGGCGGCGACTTCGCCATCAAGCAGCAACAGAAGATGGTCCTGGAGAAGCCGTTCACGGAGCCGTCACCAGGTAACACTCGTACTAATAAAGTGCGATGTCAAAAAAGAACGACTTTGCGCGTCTCCACGAGCACGTACAGGGTGCGTGAAAGCCAGTGGCGCTACTCTGACATCTCTGGCGTCGCGCTCCAAGTGGAAGCCTCCAATCAGGCCTGAGGGCGGCCTTTAATAATTTACTGTCAGTATGGAGTTCACGTTGAAGACGAGAAGGAGCGGGCGAGCAAGCGGGCATGCTCGCGTATCAAGGAGTCCTGTAACGACTAAGCGTCTCATGACGTTGATGTCCTGTTTGGTCATCCTGACTTAGGCCTTAAAGACCTTCACTGTGCAAGCACAGTTTGAGTAAGTTTTGGACGAAGCCATCGTTAGTTTCCCTAGAAAATGATGAAAAGTATTGATGAACTCAATGCCACAAATTGCAACTTTTTCGAGTCTGCAAGCGTTGGGTGCAACGCACATTTTTAGTCACTAATTGCATTCTTTATCAGTTGCATTATTACCTTATAAGCTCAAATTACGTAGGCGTTGTGAAGACCGTAGATGGAATTTCGATTTGACTTTCGTTTATGATCAATAGAAGATGCCTTCCGTAAAGAATTCAGGCAATGCACGGAGGCTGGAATATATGTAGAGTACTGAAAATGAAGCTTTTGCTGTCTATAAGTGCAACCGTCCAAAAATGCACTTTTTGGTGGAAATTGATCGGTTGCATTTAACAGGATGTCCCTGTACCAACCCGCTGGGTCTTCCTTGCACTTTCGGAGAAAAAAATAGCCCGGCCTGGTTTTGGTGTGGAAATTTTGTGATCACTGCAAGTTCTTTAAGTGAATAGTGAACACTAAGGTGTTTTCAAATAGTTTCTCATGGCCTATTTCCAATCAGAACAGCTGTATTTGACAACCTTGCAATGCAGAGCACAGTAGAACCTTACAACAAAAATTGTGTAACTTGGAGCCTTGTCGATTTCTGGAAGAAAAGCAGTGCTGATATGATACGCACATGATACTGATATGCAGCACAAGTCATTTTTGCCCGTTTTTAATGCTGCTGTTGCACAAAGATCGTCTCCCACTGATTACGCGAAATATCTCGGACTGAGATGAGACTCGGTCAGATGCGTTCTTTGGTCAGACAAAACCATCTTGGACCATCTAGAAATGCAGACCAGCACAGCACCTGGGTGGCAAGGAGCATCTCATGGAGGAGCAATCAGCTTGAACAGAAACAGTTGTATTTAGATGTCGGTGGGATTCTCTCCCACTATCTCATACGGTTCCGACTAAATGGGCCAAATGTGCAGAAAAATGAGCAAGAACATGAAATATGCCTTGCATGCGAGTAGAACCCCTTTATGCCGTAAAATCCTATTTACCTGAGATCAACGAGCCTCGTGACTTGTGTTGACTTTTTGTACTACCTCTGATTGTCTAACCAAATCTGACCAAGACAATGATGGCATTACACATCTACATCAGGGTAACTACGGCCATACACATCTAAATAGGCAGTGGCCCCGATTTGCACTTACATATGGACAGGCCCGTAACGTTTGCTAAACGCATGTCCAAAAATTTAAGTAATCCGTTCCTGTCGAAAATCCTGCAGTTTGACGCCAATTTGAAAAAATTTCTTTAGTCTTTCCCACAGATCCTTCCAACTTCCACTTGTCCATCCCAGGCGGCGGCTCTCACCGGAGCTCCGTCGCTGCTGCTGGCGGCAGCGGGGGTGGTGGTGGCGGTGGCGATGGAGGCGGAGGCGGTGGTCGATCGCCCACCGGACCAGGCGACGGGTTGACTCCGACTGGATCCGCGGCGTCTGGCGGTGGCGGCGTGCCTGTCATGATCTCCGTCGATTCCGCGTCTGCCGCCGTCACCATCATGCGCAGCGGCTCAAGCGGTGGCGGCAGCGGCGGCTGCGGCGGCGGCGGCGGCGGCGGCGGCGGCGGCGGCAGCGGCGGAGCATCGTCCACATCTGGTAGCGGCTCGAACGGTACCGACCAGCCCAGAAGAAGCTTCGTTAGTAGGATTCCACTTTCAGGACCGTCGGACTTCAAGTAAATATGCATTCCTAACAGTGATTTTTACTATCGCTTCTATTGCTGGCCATTTTTTGTGCAGGATTGCGCCTGAGGCCAAGATCAACTCCTTCTTCTTAAAGTATAAGGACTCCACTGAGGACGCGATCTTGACCGAAGGGGTGGAGGCACTTTGCAGAGACCTCGACATAAGACCAGACGAGTTCAGGATCCTGGTGCTCGCCTGGAAGTGTAACGCTGCTCAGGTATCCATTGTCAGGCATGTTGTTGCCAAAGCCCCTTCAAAAAATTCCTGCCTGGCCTTTCACCCGTGCCAGTAAGACAGTCATGCAAGACTGCGAACTTTCATTGCAACTGCAGGATGTCCTTCACCTTCATAACGAAAATTAGAGAAGTTTACATTCTCGAGAAGTCCCTGAAACTTTAAAGTTCCCCCGAGAGTCTTGCATAGATTAGTCCATCAATAGGGAAGAGCAGGCAGGAATAATTTAGAGAATTTTTACGTATCCTATAATTCTTCATTTTCATGGGGAAGGAGGGGCAGAAGTGTTTTTTTCCGTGGATTCAATATTGAATAGAAGGAAATCTTCGAAACCCGCCGGGGCTGCCGGGTTTTCGGTCGTACCCGACCCAAATGTGACGAAACCCGTTAAACCAACCCTACTTAGTACGTGAAATCGAACCCGACTGTGGAGAAGGAGTCCAGACTTGACGACAGTGAAGCGATTGAACCACATACACATACATGTAATGGGGACCCTTTTAAAAATGTAATCAATCGCAGTTACCAACCATCGGCGGAGTCTGGACAAATGTTAGATTACTCTGTGGTGTCACACAGTGCTGGCTGGTTAGCAATGAAGTGATTCAGCACGAGATGTAGTTTAGTCGTCAGTGATAAGGCAAAAATATGTATAGACTGATTACACACAGCCATCATAGGAATTATGCTCGGTGACGTGCACCTCTGCAAAGGGCACCTTTGCAAGGGCAAAAGTTAAGATAAAAATCATGAGAATTTCAAGGATCCAACAAGTTTTAAGCATCGATGTGGATGGAAACTGTTGATGCTGGTGAGTTTGATCCAGATCCATAAAATCTGGAGCTAAATCAGACATTTTGGCTCAACGAAGTCAACTTGCCGATTGGTTCAAAATTGATTGGTCAGCCCCACTTGATTCGACTTGAGCGACGTCATATTTTTCGTACTGGTTAACATCGCTAGCGGAAACAAGCCCATATTAGACTTAGACTTAAGCAAGTTGTGGCAAATTGAGGCTAGAAATGCCAGGTGCTTCAAACTTTGGGCTAAATATGCAAACTTGCATAAAATATGCAATGTCAGGGATGTGATGCATTATATGCAATTGTGAAGAGGACGTTGCACACGAATACCGTAAAGTCACTAATAACAGCCACCGTTCAACACTCTCCTCCCTCGAATGGTAGCCGAGTCTCTAAGTAGAACATAGTAACTGCCCTTGAATAAGCCAGGTTTGCCACTGTACTGATTACAAACGTACTTTTCGACCACGAAGAGGCACTAGATGAGATTACGAAATTGTGATAAGGTTTGTTGGTGAAAATCAGCACAGATAATAACCATCTATTCCATAGAAACTGCGCCTGTTAAGCAGTTTGAGGAAATAGATCCGCCCTGGAATAGCAATGAATAGTAATAACAGTCTAAATAGACAAAGTTTGATAATAACCGCGGTTCTCATGCTCGACTTATGTAACTAAGGATGTAAAGCATGATTTTCCCATCTTTAGTCGTCAGACGTGATGGGTGAAAGGTTAGGCTGGAGCAGAACTTTTAATCCCTTGTGCTGTTACTGTAATTGGTGCAAGACCTCATTTGAACACATGCCAGTCAAATGGTAATAAGAACAAATTAGTTTTTCAGTCTGCCTTCATAGTTTTATAGATAAAATACATCAGGACGTTAGATCAACATTACAAATTGGACCTGCTTATTTAGTTTCCCGATGCTGAACTGCTGCACTGCAGTCAAATGAAATGGAAAACAAAGTGTGCTTAGCTTTACCTCTAAATCTGAACACCTCGTGATGTACTAAACTTAACTGCGGTAAAATCTTATGGCAAGCGAGGGGAGGGGGTCTCAAACGTTATTTTTTAGAAAGAAAAACTACATCTTCACCATTTGGCATTAGGCCGGAAACCCGTGATGCACTCATCTAAATTCCAAAATTTTGTTTTGGTTTAGCCTAACAAACAGCATTTGTGAGACGCGCAAGCACTTTTCTCCAGTTCCCCGCACCATTAGGGGGAATGCTTACCTGTGACGAGACAGCTCAGTCTCCGGAGTTCACACCCGAGACTTAGGAATCTTTTTACTTCTCAGATGTGCCGCCTCAGCCGCGCCGAGTTCACCACCGGTTGCCGTGCTTTGCGATGCGCGGAGGGGCCTCGCGCGATGGCAGCGCGGCTGACGGACGCGGCGATGGAGGCGACCGACGCGGCCACGTTATTCAAAGACCTCTACCGGTTCGCCTTCGGGTTCGGGTTGGAGCCCGGCCAGAAGGTTCTGCCACGCGAGATGGCGGTCGGATTGTGGCGCCTAGTCTTCTCCTGGCGACCCGACCAGCCGCTTCTCGGCCGCTGGCTGGCGTTCCTCGAGGTGGAGGGTGTGCGCGGGATCCCCAGGGACACGTGGAACATGTTTCTCAACCTCCTGGAGACCGTAGGCAACGACCTGAGTCTGTATAACGATGCGGAGGCTTGGCCAACGTTGTTCGACGACTTCGTCGAGTACGAGAATGACCGTGCCAACCAGAACGTCAAGAGAGGGTCCAGCATCCATTAGGGCTCTCATCCTGTAAATCTAGTGTAATTAAACAAGGACGAAAGTGCTGAAATGTGATCTAGCTGACTTTTGCTTCACAATTTGAGACACAAAACTCTTATTGGAATTGTTGTAGCTGGTAGACTGTGAATGTGATCTGCTGCTGAACCTGGGTCCAGCTGTCCTAGGGTAGCTGGTGAGAGGAGCCCCGATTCCTCTTCATTCCTTTAAGGAGAGAAAGCCTTTTTCTGAGACATTCTGCCCTAGGAGAAGAACGACAGAAAAGGACCCTTTCCCATTCAATGGAAGTGAGAGGAAGAAAAAAGGTTATTTGAAATTAGGATGTTTTTCTCATTTTTCTGCTGACTCAAGTGCAATCAGTGTTGTTGACCTTCATGGCATCAAAGGCGAGGCTGTAAAAGCAAGTCTAGCTTCAAGTTTTTCTATGGCAGTTCGTTGGTTTGTACGATGAAATATACAAATTGGTATTAACTCACTGTTTACTTAAAATCCTACCAAATAGTTGACGCGTTCATTCGAGGTGAAGGCTAATTTTTGAAATTCACGAAAAGCCTATTAAAAAGTTAGTGTGGAGAATTCACTGCGTTGCCTGTAACGGAAGGACTTGTGGGGTTGAGAGGAGAAAAGTTAGAAGAAGAGAAAGGGAATCCCTTGTGTTCAAGTATGAGCAGTCCCTTTCCCCCCCAATTTCAGGATCTATATTTTTCTCCCTATAAAGTTTCCTTTGTTGCATCCATTTTCGTAATTGAGCAGCTGGCGGCTTTTTCCAAGGCTGCCGATAGGTCCGCACCAGGCAAGGTCGACGGGGCTGCCGATGAGGCTGCCGACGATGCAGCCGCTGACGACGAAGCACCTTCAATTGACTTGATTGGCCTGTGTGCAGCTAACCAGAAAGTGATCCTGGTGGAACTCGTTCTGCTGACGTTTTGGCAGTCTCCTTCTTTCCATCGGGATTGCCACGTGATGAGGGCAGCCATAATTATAAAAGTAAATGATCAAGACAAACTCGATCTCATGAAGAGTTGCGACAAGGTGGTCAACAAATTTCAACAACTCCATTGGCTCAACTTCATGGAGAGATCTGAGTTCTAACTTACCTTCACAAAACGGGCAAACCTCAAGTCCTCTCAATTTCCGGAGGGAAATTTATGCTCTCTGAAACAATGTTTTGAGGATTTAGCAACGTCTGAAGACTTTCCTGCCTTGTCCACCTCCCCCCAAAATCCTTCATCCTGAATATCTCCGTCTGCCTGGCTTGCTTGGGACAAGTATGGGGAGGATGGAGAGCGGAAGTGAAAGCACTGTCTTCTCCTCCCCAGCTGTTGCTTCCTTCTTTGTCCTGACATCAAGAAAATGCCCAAGAAGCACCCAGTGCACTGGACGTTGCACAGTCGATATTTAACAAAGAAGAGCGAGAGCTGAATAGGTTGAGGGTGTGACCACCTCACATGTTATTGGTAAAAAGTCTTCAAGGAAAGCTAGGAAGAAGTTTGAGGTCGCTGGGTCTTCCCATTAGAAACTATGGCCACTTCCTCTCGCCAAATTGACTTAGGCCTGTAACTCTGCCGGTGGCGCGCAGTATTAGCCTAAAAAATTACACATACAACTTCAATTTAGGCATCTGACCACCTTGTTACTACTCTCCCTTATATAAGTAGACTCCGCTCGATATTGATCCGATGTATTTACGGGAGAACTGCAACAAAAGTGGTCAGCTGTTCAGGTTGAAGTAGTCGTGGATGCCAATTTTTGTGCCAATTCAGCCCACTGTCAGCAAAGGGTCACGGTCCAGAGTCAATAGGGCCAGGATGAAATGCCCATGGTTTCCAATAGGGGGACCCGAGACCTCAAACTTTTTTAGGCCTTTCCGTAAAGTCTTCTCGGCAATAACATTAAGTGGTCATACCATTTGGGCCCTACTTTAGTGCTTACTCCCTCTGTTCCGAAAACAGGCCTACATGAACATCACCATTATTACGTGCGAACAAAAAGGATCGAGTAACGCATGACGATTGCTTCAGGATCACATGTGATACTTGTTGGCATCTCCCCTTGACCACACAACTTGTCCCTGGACATGAGGAACACCATATACTTGTTGGCCCCTTTGGTCATCATTGTGCTCTCCATGACCTCAGGCAGAAAGACATCACTCAAGTTTGCTTTAGCACCAGTAGTCCAGTAACAGTCTGAAAATGATCGCTTGACTTCAGTGAAGTCTCATTTTGGTTGGCAACAAAATCCATAATTTTTAGAGGAAGTAAATTTGTTGGCAACTGAGAGTTTTAGGGCAGAACAAACCTTCACTGGTGACTCCTTGAAATCCTTTCATAGTCCTAACTATGTACTAAGTAACTCCCAAGTTAGCTATAACTGATTTCAAATAATTTTATGTCGCGCTCTATTCGGAACAGAGAGAGTAAATATGAACAATGTAACCTCTGGTGTATTGGGTGCTTTTCTTGTATTTCTCTATCGTCAGGATAAAGAATGAAGCAACAGCTAAGGACGAGACTGACAGAAATCCTCTCTCAGAGAGTTGAAATGTTTCTTTAGCTGAATCCTTATGATCACGCAACGATGCTAGAGACATTTGGGTTAAAGAAGACCATGGTGCTAGGTTAAGCAGAAGACTAATGCTATAATGATGAGAAATGGGATGTAAGGCTAATCCACTCAGTCTTGACTTGGTCTTAATGTATCACCCCCAATGTAGTGTCAACTCCGAGGCAAGTCAGCCAGAATGACATATTCTGGCTGAAGGATTTTTGAGAGGTGTGGTCTACAAATCTTCCAATCACTACGGAATCCTGATCTTCAATTGCGGCATAAAGCACTTACTGTATTTTGCTGTAAATCGCCGTGGCGATTAGAATTGTTTGCCGCTCCTCGTACGACTATTATTTTGCAAATTTATTTTTGTTCTGTTTTACTTTTAGTTTAGTAAAATGCATAATATTAAAGCTGTTGTACGAGGGTGTTTTTCCTTTCAAAGGCGACTAATTTTAGCGATTGTACGCTATTCCGTAGCACAAATTTTCCTTTTAAAGGTAAGAGGATGTCAGGCCTGCCCAGGCAGCCCATTCAGCCAGGATCCACAATCCCTCCGTGAATTGGAGCCAATTAAACTAGGTGAAATTTTTACCCACTCTGTCGCAACTCTTCTTCATATCTGCTCTGATAGTGAGTGGATTTGACAGTTGAGGTGGGAAAACCTTTTTTCGTCGCATAGAAGGCAGAAAAAGGCGTACGAATGCCAAAGAAGTGATCAAAAAGGAGACTTTTAAAAGTATCACTGATAAGTAGACACACATTTTGATTTGCATTTTCAAATGAGTGTTATGCTCTTGGGTTAAGAAATGGCGAAAAGGTTGTTGTTGAGACCGGACGAGAAAAGTGGAATAGTTTCTGACACAAGATTTTAAGCAAATTAGATGCATTGTCACCAGAGTGAAGGAAGAATTTCAAATTCTTACATTCCCGTTAACCTCACTGAATCACTTTTCTTGACTGTGTGAAGACGTTTTTCAGCATTAGTTGCTTTTGTTTTGTCTAGGAATGTCTGAAGGACCTGAGACAGCAGCTAGTGAGGTTGCAGTTGATTGAGGTGAGGGTCGCCACAGACGTTTTATGTCACTGCTTCGCCACAGAAGAGCAAGAAAGTGTAATCTTTAAAAAAGTGCGAAAAAGTTTTTTTGCAAAAGGCGAAAAATATGAAAATTAAACTTCAAGTTTCAACTTGAAAAGTCGACCTCCATTCGCAAGAGTTCGGGAGGTAACAGTGTCACACCATGACTATGGCAACAGTTTCTTTTGTAAACCCTTGGCAGGTGTCAGAAAGAATATTTTCACGTATGGAGAGACTTCTCTCCACATACAAAGCCAATGTAGGGCAGCAACTCCAGCTGCGGTGCCTGGCCAGGCCCCGCACCACCAGCTGGGAGTTGCTCTGCACCCTATGTGTCGAAGAGACGACTGGGAGTAGCACGAATCTTCCACTTCAAGACTTTTCATTCGTATATCATTTCCCCAAAAAAGAAAAGGATTCGGATCCGAGAGATTCGACTCAAGGCAATAGGATTTGCATCAATCCCGAAGAGAAAAAGCTGTAATAGACATTGAAAAGCAGTTCCATGGTTTATTGAAGCGAGCTTTCGACAGTCCAGCGCTGACATGACTTAGAGTGGGACCAAGTTTTACTTTTGTCATTCATTCCACTTTATGTCCACTCTAATTTGGAAACATTCCAGCCAATAAAGGCATTTGGCATGCGGAGTGAACGCTATTACAAATTTACTAATGCAGTTGACTCCCAACACTGGGATCAAATTGGGACAGGAAATTTTGAGGCAATTTAGCAGCTGGGCCACGTTGCATCTTTGTTCAAACCCGAGAACAAACGGTTGGGGACACCTTGGTTGAATGAGCTTTCAACGAGTTCGTCTACATTAGTTTCTATTTTTTTAATCATTCAAAGTCCGAGAAATTTCATCCTAAAAGCCTAGCGCGAATGACCAACAGTACCATTCCTTCTTTTTTTTTTTTTAGCCCGCCGGCAGTGCGAGATAGCCTGAAGTCCTATGATGCCAGCAACTTGACATGGTTTCGTGCATAATTCAAAACTTTCAATGAAAACGAAAATTTAGAAAAAAAAATGCATAGTTCATCATGGCTGGTTGAATGAAGCTGTCTGAGGCTCAAGTGCAGCATCTGAAAAGCCATTTTCTTCATCAGGGAACACTGTGATCCATGACTGGATGAATCTGGAGAGCTCAAAAGTACCAGCACTAGTATTTCTGCCCAAAAACATGAGCAAGTTGGAGCAATTTCTGTCTAAAGTGAATGACGTGAGGAAATTGTACTTTTCCTAAAGCATCAGTTTCTTTGTAGTACAATGAATGATAACCGACACCAAGAACTGCAAGTCTTTTTAAGAAATAATCGATGCCGTCCATTATTTCACATAGTCGCACAGCCATAGGTTCAAGTGCTAATAACTCAGCTATGGAATGAGGTAGAGATGTGTAGCGTGTGCTGTATGAGGCCTGACATTAATGAGATTACGCAGTATTTCTAAACGGCAACTTTGTCATTAATAATTTGCAAAATGCGCTTTGGTGCACAATTTGCACCAGCTTAAATGTTTCAGAAGCACAAAAATTGAAGTTTTTTCATGAATGCAAGCAAGCAACATCATGAGTAAAGGTTATAAACTCACTTAAAATCAACTTCTTGGCACCTAGCGAGACGGAAACAAAGCAAAGTTGTGTCATTTCTACTGATGAGTGCCAGACTTAGACTCACCACCATTTGTTCCACCACTGTGGGTTTTTTTCCACCTCTCTAGGCGCCAGGAGTTGATTTTAAGAGAGTTTATAACCTTTATTCATGATGTTTCCCGAACAGAATGTGTCTCTGGGCAGGTGTGGCCCCAGATTTGAACCCAACATTGATATTTAGAGGGGTTTTGTTGTCTTGTCATGACTGTATGTGCATCATTGGTGGTTTTAAGTGAGCCAATAACCTTCAATATTCAAGTGTTAATAACTCCCTTAATAATAGTCATTTCACTTCGCCCATGTCTGCATGAGTAACAAATTCCTTGGTGAACACTATCTGGAGATGCTCCAGAATGTGGTTCTTCCAATACTCAGACGTGGACGTGGTCAACAGCAGCACAGTTTCTCTATCCAGGATGGATACTGGAGCACAGCCTGAATGAGCAGCTTGAGGAAAGCAGATTGGTAGAGAGGCCCAATTGCCCGGACACCAAGATTGCACAAGCTTCCAGATCACCCTTGTGATCTTGATCTCTGACGCCATGCAAGGAACAGTTTCTGCCAAGAGAAGCCCCAAATATTGAGGAACTGAAGGAAAAAATCACCAGTGTGTTTCAAGAGATTGCACCAAATCACTTGGTGACTGCACTGAGTGCATTTGAAAAGCGGCTCCGGCCCAGGGTGTCGCACATGTTCAAGTTGTCTGCTCCTTCCTGTTTGAAGCCGATCTTAGCCAGTCTTCTCAATGGTGCCGAATTCGCGTCTGCAGCTCACTCCAATCCTAAGTTACTAGCATGCAAAATTGTAAAGACGCCCTTTCCAGGTGCTTTCTTACAGTTCTACGGTCACTTCCTTCTCCCAGTCAAGTTTTCCTCATGGAAAACTTGATTTCCAGCAGTGACAGCACTGTATTGGCTTGCGTCGACAGCTGATGGGAATAGGTGTGCTTAGGGGGTCGACGGAGAACGTGTTGAGGTTGTTCTCAATCGCTCACCTCAGTGTGTCCATGACCGATTCTACGTGCAGCTTCCACACCAGCAGCAGCGTGTGGAGACCATTTGACCCCAAAGACTGCTCATGCCGGTAATCTTAGTGATGATTCGAATCCCTCATGATTGCATCAAATCCTCTCACCTACCCCTAATGTTGCTGTATGAACTCGAATCCTTAGATTCGTGCCACCATTAGTTGTGTCCTCTGCCAATACAAGCAGGACTGAGGTGTTGGACTTGAGAATGTGACTGACCATTTCAATGGAGCTGGACGTGGACGGGAACATTGCTCAGGCATCCGTGGAGATTCTAGTCAAAATTCGGTGCTTTCAGGACACTCTTAGCTACCTTCCAACATGACGAAAATGAAGGGAATAAAGACTTCAATTTTCCCATCGCTCGGCAGGTGATTAAGGCGTGACTTCCAATTTGCCACGTTGGTCCTTGTTTTCGTCGTCAAGAAAATGGGAATGGGTAGATGTTGAGGGTGCGACGAAACTGCCTTTGTACATACTCGCCAAACATCTCATAAGTTTCCCTCAAAATGCTCTCGACACCTCTTGATCTAAAACAAAATTTGCTCACCCTGCGCATGATGTGGTTTTTCTTCACTTTTCCCGCATTTTACCTCATTCCGGAGTCACTGTATACTTCGGTCCTCTCAAACATGACCTTCTAGGAAAATATTCCACTTGTGAGTTACACAGGGCCTTCTTTAACTGGACACATCAACAATGAGATGTCAACTATCAGCACAAGGCAAAGTTCAATGCCCGGAGGGGTGGACTGACATTACTATGACTGCCTGAGTTGAAAACTGGATCCAGTTCAAATGTCAGAGTCGCCAGTTGAGGCAGAAACGCGGACCTGTGAGAGTTGTTGCATGAGCCAAGAAAACTCAGTCTGGCCCCACCAGGAAAGGGCAATTTTGCTTCTCTCTCTACTACTTACATGTGAAAGATGACCTGCCTTTGCCAAGGCCTGAGGGCGAATCACAGCTCTCGCCTAAGCAACAACTGAAACTGAAGCCATTATGGGTGTTGGCGTAGCCATTAGGCCTCCCCCTGCCCTTAATGGATGAATCACATCTCCTTTGGGACCGTTGGTCCGATTTGGATAAAACTTGGAATGGGTGGCAAGGGGGGGGGGGAGACCATATAGCCCTCCTCACCCCAAAAGGGTTTGGTTGAAAAAGAGTCACATTGTTGTCTACAGGTGGTCATCGGTTAACGGAAGGGTTGCAGGCATGAAAAGTTGAGTCCAAAGAGGAAATTTGACAAGTATGCAATATGCATCAACCCCGCTGGGCAATTTTCAATTAATGCGTCAGAAAAGAAATCGACAGAAAATGAAAGAATTCGACTTTTGACCATCCACGTATGCATTGAGTAGAAAAGTCGTTCATTGAAAAAGACTTGGTGTAAAAACGAGTGTAATCGTCGACCGAATATTGGTCAAGCGAGCATTACCTAGGTGGGGATCACCTGAGGGTCATCCCGAAAGGATCGTCCCGAGGGGGTCCCAGGGTCACTCACCAGACTGACCAAGGCTGGGTCGCAAGAAGCCATTTGGACAGAATGGGTCGACTTAAAGGGTTAACAACTCAAACGGCAAATGACAACATTCCGTATGACAAGAGACGGTTAGATGTGCCAATATTTTACCATGAAGTACAGTCAGAAACTCTGAGCAAAGGCGCCATTTGCCTCTAATAACGGGGATTGCTAATAACAGAGGACTCCTAAGGGGGCATGAGGGGCGGCCATAACAGTGCTCATCAGGTAGGTGGTCATGCCGACATAAAATGGCTGTTTTACGCTGTTACTTACGCTGTAACGTATGGTTTTTTTCCCTGTACAATTCCTCCACCACCAAGTGCTGTTGTTCATGAAAGTTAACGCCGGAAAAGAACTTTCCTGGTCAAACTGCACTTAACAGCAGCGTCAGAGAGCTTTTAGGGGCAAGGGAGAAGCATTTGTTTTATAATAGCGGGAATTTTACCGAGAGAAATTGCTGTTTGCTTTCACTGAAGTGGAAGCTGCTCCTAATAACGGGGCTCGACTGCAACATGATGACCTGCAACGCTGACATTTCCGACGAATTCCAGGCAGGAGCAGGCTGAGAAGCGGGCAGAACCGGCGGCAGTCGGCGGGCGGCCGGCGTAGGAGTGCGCCTCGGTCGACTGCGCCACTCGCACCAGACCCCGACGCGGCTGGCGCAGATGGCGTGGCAACGGCGGCGCAGATGCTTCATCCCTCTGAGAAGCGGTGTGAAAAACAAGGAAAAGTGTTTTTTTAGGTCACATCTTAGGGTCGAACTTGCAGCAAATTGCAGGGTTACCTTATAAAGTTAAAGTTTGGAAACTTTTCGTCGCAAATTCACACACTAAGGCTCAGTGGTAGGGGGAATAGGAAAATGGCACAAGACCCGCACGCAAGCCTGCAGGCAAATTTGCCCTCCTATCTGCAGATCTCTAGATGTCTTGTTTCCCCCTGCCAAGTCTATGAATTCGCACCCCCAGCGTGGAGCTGACAAACTCCTCAAAGGAGAATTCAATTACGTAGCCAAGACAACAAAAGCCTCAACTTTGAATAAAAAAGTTTGTGTTGCAAAATTGACATTTCTGAGCTGCAACTTGGCTTGAGATGATAAATAAATGATTGAAGAATCCCTTTCCAGTGCGAGTGTTGCCTGAAAGTCAGTTGTTTGTTGTGTTCGAAAAATAGACTTCCAAAGTTTGCGCAAAAGTGCACGTCCGACTCAACCTCAGTTCTGATTTCAGCTGCCGGATGTCAGGCGGAACTCGCCTGATTTCCCGCCCAGGTCACAGGCGTCTCCATGTACCGCCTGCAAGAGAACTTGGAGAGTTTGGCCTCGTCGCGCACCCGGCACTAACAACCCAAAGTTGTCGTATCTGGATTCCCCGGAAAATTGGGTCAGGACGCGAGGCCAAGACCGAGGATGAGTCTCTTCAGAGCTGCCATTTCTGCCAAGAAGCTCAGGAAAAGCTAATTGGATTGGACTGAGATCAGCAGCTGTTGTCTGGGTCGGCTGCAGCTGTGTAAGAGGCCACAAAGTTCCTTTTTTCTGACATTGTCTACGAAAGCCTTGGGATGCTTTTGCAGCGAAGACCAAAAATTGCGCACCACCCCCATATTTTGGGAAAGTAGCCAATTTAACAGTGTCATATGTCCATAATGCTAGTTGCTGACCTTTTCGTGTTTCCTCAGACACAGGGTGAGTCGGCAGTCGCCACTTCCCCAGTCCTGGCAGCCAGAGACGCATACTGAGGTACGTCACCACCCCGTAAAGAGTTTTCCATGAGACTGAGCGTATTTGCACACTGCTCGTTTTGTTGAAAATAGGGGGAAACGAAGCTGCAGCAGCCACATCTATAAATTCTTTAGGGGGAAAGTAGTGTAAGGTCTATTTTTATATCATGCGAGCACTACTTAAGGTTCATACGAATGCATAATGAGCATGAAAGCACTCGCCCAGACACGAAACCAAGTGTCCCTTCCAACATTCTCGCCTGTGAGTGTGTCCACATTAGGCCAGGACCGTTTTATGGCAACTGCACATGTGCAAATGCCTTCACAATGCGCAGTACAGCGCGTTGAGAGACGATTTGTTTATGCTTGAAAAGCATGGGGTCATCCCCTCAATAGCCCTCCTACTGTCTGATTGAGTGAGTGGATAGTGGGAACATGCAAAAAAGTAGACAAATGGGGACCAGACTTTAGTACTCTCGTTTTGTCTGCCCCCCCCAATGCCAACTCTTCTAGCCTCCTCATAGTTGCCAATGCTACACGAAATTCCTCCCCTTGGCAGCCGTCCCCAAAGAGCTTCCCAGTCTTATACGCCCATTCTTCTCTCTCCACTATAATTATAGACGTGCCTCGAATGGGCCCCATGAGCCTGAGCAGGAGCCAACAGTTCCACCAGACAAGGATTGAGCCTGGCCGAAGAATGGCTGGGCGATGATCTCGAATGGCATTCGTCTCTCTCAGAAGACGATGTCTGGTTGAGTTCGTCTTATCTCTCTTCTCATCGGTTTTTTGGACTCCCGAGACTTTCTTTCTCAGAGCCACAATGTTATTCATTTCTCACCAAAACCTCAGCATGTAGTTTTTTCTTGCCTTACGGCTCAGCAGCCGTAAGGCCTAAAAAAATACAACACACAGCTTTCTTCTCTCAGCCTCTTGAATAGGTTAGTCTAGGGAAGGTACAAACACCCTCAAAGCTAAACCTTAGACTACTAATTAGGTTATGGCAGCGTGTAACTTTATTACAGAGCCAGCAAGCGCTAGGGGAGCTTCTAAGCAATCCCCAGCTATCTTGGTTATCACTGAGGATACGAAACCCGTTATATGCACAACGAAGAACTCATCCAGGATCTCTTTGGACTGAAACTTCAGACAATCTTGTTCCTAGTTGGATGGATGTCACTTTGGAGGCTCCTTTCAAGTCCTCACCACATTATAATTGTGGTTGGAGAAGGAGAAAAAACCAGGATCTGCTTCTCCCGAGGGAGCTCGTAAGGAGACCTCTTTGGAAGAGAATCAAGACAGGAAAAAAGATCTTGGGACGCCAGCATAAGACGCTGAATGCTTCGTACGTAAAGACATCCGCAGAGGATTTCTCTGTAATCCCTAAGAAATTTGCATTAATGCCTCCTCCCCCATCCATCTTATATCTAGGCTCTATAGAAAGTAGATATTGGTGGCTCCTCTGGGACGCCGGGTGAAAACAGGGCCCGCGGTTGAGGCGAGGGAGGTCGCGGGTGCGGAGGGGGGGGGGGGTAATCTTGCATGGGTACGCAATACGTCCGTCCGTCGGTCGGTCCGGCCGAACCGACACGGTACGATGGACGTCCTTTTTATTTCATTTCCTCCGAGTGGATTTCCCTCCCTTCTCCCCTCTGCAAGATCTTTTATAGGCCTCTAGAGGCCTTATCTGTCTCTTGCTCGGTGTATCAGAGAAAACAAAACGAGAGGAAAAGAGCTCCCGCATTAATTCCAAGCCTCTTGTCTCTTCTATGGGGCCCTCGTACTCTGTCTTGTTCACGGAGAACTTGTAATTGCTAGAGTGGCTGTCTCGACCCTCGAGTCGCTGCCCACTGAATCAGCAGAATTCCGCGAATTCCAAGATAAACAAACTCGCATCAGTTCGAGTTTCGCGGAAATTCCTGCGCTATAACGCGCGGCCATCAGGGCAATCCCAGCCATTCCGCCGTCTTTTCTCACTGGTCTTTCTTCGCCGGAGAAAAAACGACCCCTCTTTCATCATTACAGAGAGAGAAAAAACAAGGGAAAGCTTTCAAAAAAATCGAGCGCCCCAATGTAATACCTTTTCCGCGGAAAACCCCGCTCACGCGGGAAAGGACGGAAAATTTTGACAAATGACCCTTCTTTTTTCTGAACCACTTTTCATCAAAATATCCCAAAGATTTTCCCTTGGCCGTCCTGGAAGGGGAAATCCATTAGTTTTTCGATACTCCTCTGGTGTGGGAAAGTATATTTCCCCTCTCCTACCTTTAATCTCAACACCACTGTCTGGAATCCAACCAACCTCTGATGCTCCCATACTTTATATCAGGCTCTTCTCAAATGATGAATTGTTCTTCCCTGCAGCGAGCAGACTGCTGTACTCAAGAGTGGAGATGTTTGCGGGCTGCGTCGTTCGGGCCCCGGATGTCTGCACTTTCCTGACCGGGACTCGACTGTGCGACCCGACCAAGTCTGGCGCGGCACAAGAACATGAAGCATCAAACCCTGCAACCTTTGTGAAAGATGTGCCAACCCTGCCTCACCTAGAACGCCCCAATCGGCTCCGTCGAATTGTGACACCGACCGCAGCTTAAGTCCTTGGGCCACAGCCCGCAGACCACAGCTCGGGTACGGGAATTTTGCGAACTTATTTCACTAGATTCGAATCTGGATTCGTATCGAAACTTCATGACGGTCCGAATCAGTGAAGTCGAGAACCCGAAAGACCCTCATTTAGAGGAAACTGTTCTTGGAGAATCTTAGTGAAAACAACCGAACACGAAAATGAAAAAACTAATGGCTTGCAGGAGCTCGTTTATCAGATTTGCGCCAACTCAGGGACGACGGCAGGTAAAAAAACGAAATTCGAGCAGTGACTACGAACTAGTTGAGGTCGAATAATACAAAGAAGAAATAACATCTGCGACCAGCTCGACTTGTAATACTCACACTCAACGTCAGGACACCTTAGAGGTCAGAACCACAATTCACTGAATCAAAAACACTCTGCGGATTATTTTGTAGAAACAAGTATGTAGCAAAAAAGGCTTAAAGGCTTAAATTGTCAATAGAGCCTTTCATTGCACGTGGTTTGTAACACCATATAACGTTCATGCAAAAGCACAATTCATCTCGCTTCATTCTGTCCATGTCACGCTGCAGCTTTCTAGATAAAACCATCATTCTTGAAGACAGGACAACGAGCGTTTGAATCCACACAGTACTTGACAGCAAATATTCTCAAAACCCACTCAATGCGTATAGAAATCGTTTCCATATTGACATTTACTATATTCCTCAACTAAATTGTTCATAAGTTCATTTTTGTGCCCCAGTTAAAAACAAGAGGCGCTGTGGCTTAGTTGGTTAAAGCGCCTGTCTAGTAAACAGGAGATCGAGGGTTCGAATCCCTCCAGTGCCTACTTTTGCAAAAAGTGTCATCATTTCATTAGGTTCCTGTAACAAATTTGTCACTCTTGCATTCTTGTGCTCAAATTCAAAGTGCAAAGTGCTGTCGCTCATTTGGTTAAGGTACATGTATAGTAAACAGTATGTTGAGGGTTCAAATTCATCCAGTGTCTTCTTTTGCAAGTGAATCAATCATTTCATTGTCCATCTACAAAATGTTGCTCCCTAATTCCTACTTGGGGTTTCTCAGATAGTATGTGGCGCTGTGGCTTAGTTGGCTAAAGCGCCTGTCTCGTAAACAGGAGATCGAGGGTTCGAATCCCTCCAGTGCCTCTTTTTGGCTCTTGGTGTTTAACATACCAATTGTTTTCTCCAACACTACTGTGCCTCACTTTTTTCTTAGAAATTGTTGTTCGGTATTTTTTGCCAGTGGTGCTTACCATTTCATTTGGTTGCTCTAGCATGATTGAGGCTCACTTGTGTCTTAGAAATAGCTTAATGGTACATGGCACTGTGGCTTTGTTGGTGAAGGTGCCTGTCTTGCAAACAGGAGATCAATAGTTCAAATCCCTCCAGTGCCTTTTTTGGCTAGTGGTGCTTACCAGTCCATTTGGTTCCTCCTGCAATATTGAGGCTCACCTGTGTCATAAAAATGGCTTGATGGCATGTAGCGCTGTGGCATAGTTGGTGAAAGC
>JAAUXU010075963.1_pt1 | contig 24352 bp, 24 predicted proteins | sample 7278151 | NCBI WGS metagenome assembly JAAUXU01 (sample SAMN14350113, study PRJNA611818) | marine sediment metagenome | isolation source: surface marine sediment (1.8m) | place: French Polynesia: Moorea | collected 2018-08 | reverse complement strand
GCACTGAAGCACCTTCGGTGCAGGTTCCACGACAAGTCCCCCGGGCCAGCACCCACCTGGCCCGGCCCCCCCCCCCCCCCCCCCCCCCCCCCCCACAGAAACAAAAGAAACGTCACACGGTAGGATAAGAGAGCAATAATTGAGCTCTTGTTGGACCTCCCGAAGCAGGCGGAGGACGAGATGTCGTGCGTGCTCGCCTCCTCCATTGACAGTAGCGTGTGCGTGCGTGCGTGCGTGCGTGCAGGTGGGCGGGTGGGAGGGTGTGTACCCACAACGTGAGGAGACTCAATATGCATGTGTTAAGGTGTGTAGAGGCTCCGTACTTGTGTACTCAACATTTGTGTATTTAGAGAGAGACGTTTGGGTGTGTATAGAGACTCCATATTTGTGCGTACGTGTGCGTCTAGAGACTCAGTACTGGCGTGCGAGTGGGTGTGCAGAGAGAAGCACTCCATGCTTGCGTGGGTATGCGGAGACTCCATGCGTGTTCGCGTATTTATATGTGTGTGGATGTGGAGACTCCTTACTTGTGTATAAGTGTGTGGATAAGAAAGTATCGCATATGTGGGCGGGCGCAAGCCACGAATGAGAGGAAAAAAACCTCCACAGACACACGTGAATAACAGGCACGACACAAAATGTCTTCTGTAAATGGAAAGAAGAAGAAAATGAAGCTAAGTCAAGGACGTCCGCACTCAAGCAGAAGAGCACCCATTGAAACGTCAAATCCATCTCTCAACGGGTCACTCGGTAGCGCGTGTGTACTCCAACGGGCTGGACGAGGACAGCGCGTGCAAGTACTACGGAGACAGTAAAAAAAGATGCCGATGCTGTCAGCAGGCGCACATTACTTTTTGTGTGTGTGATGGAGAAAAGGGTTAGAGGTAGAGAGCATACGTTAAGTTACCTTCCCCAAGAAAGTACTGCTAAGGTAAGGAAACAACAAATAACCTTGTTTGTGAGTCTTTCTCCATCTCGGCGCTTTACCACTAATGGCTTTCGGTGGATAAGGATACAGAAGGAGGCTGCAGCAGCAACAACAGCAGCAACAACAACAGCAGCAGCAGAGTTTGCTTTTTTGCGTACGTAGCTGAAGGCCCCATTGATTCTCATTGTCTTCAAAAAAAAGTGCTTCAAAGGCTTTCTTTGGTGCTTGTTTACAGGCAAGACGCTGTCCTCGATGCGTCGCGGTGGCTACGGCTTGGCCGCCGGGTCGTCAGAGGACGACGACGTCGTCGACGGATGCCTGGAGGCGAGCCAGGTAAAGGCGGCCTTCTGCAAAGGCCTTTTTCTTCTTCTTCTTCTTCTTCTCCTGCTTTTGGTCTGTCGACTCCTTCATTGGTTGATGAGTCTGGACGTGCACAAAATTTTTGCTTCTTTTTGCAGGTGACCCTCGCCGCCGACCCCGCCATGGCGTTCGCAGACTTCTCCTTCAGGAAGATTCCAAGAGACAACTGCGTCCGGAAAGTCTGCATCAGGATAGTCCTAAACCCGTAAGCGCTGTTAACAGTGACTTTCCATACAGTCCGTATTTTGACTGCACTACTACGATCGTGACCTTGCCCGACAGTGATGCACACCAGAGTCTGAGCATAGGGGAGAAGTGACACCATGGAAAGTTGCTTTTTTTAGCCTTGCCTAGCAAAAGTAGGCAAAAGTTTAGCCTTCATAAGACTTAAGTGACCTTGACGGATGAATAAAGTTGGATTTGTTCCCTTGACAAGTTGGATATTTATCATTCACAAGGGCGAAATAACATTGTTCAAGGGCTGCTTCTTATAGGAATTCGACCTTAAACAGTTGGGGTATGAGAATGGTTTTATCGATCCTTTTCCTTCTTGTTCTTTTGCTGCACCGCTCAATTTCTGTCACTCACATATCCGTTTATCTTCTTTCACTCCTGCTGTGTTGTATGTTAAGTAGGCAAAGCATTTTCACTTCTTGCTCTGAGCTCTATTATAAAATAGATTGCTTCAAAATTGATTTCATAACTCCGACGGAGGAGGAATGAAGGTATGATGGCAGCAGGGGGGAGAAAGGGTTGAACTTCATTTTTCACGTCTTCCCATCACAACAGACAGACAGGTGGGTAAACTACATTCTCCTTTACCTCAGCAACAGCACTGTAGTTATCTCCTTAAGTAATCACATGTCGAGGGAGGCAGAGAGAACGTGGTGTTCAAGAAAGAGTAAACCTTCATGGCAGGAAAGCTGCGACACTTTGTCATGTGTCGGATATCGCATCAGTGCTCTCTTTGTCTAGACCGAGCTTTCACTGATGAGCAGGGTGTCCTGGAGCCAAGTTCTGAACCACCATCTCAGCTGCTTGTCCAGGAGTGCATGGATTTCAGCCATTCTTTCCTCTTTGGTGTCAGCTGATGGATCTCCATGAGACTTGTTGAGTTCGTCCGAGTCAGGGAATTTAGAAAGGCATTTGCGAAAGCTGTTGAAATGGCCAGCGAGGCCAAGGCAAGAGGATGGAGAATGGGGACCTGAGTTCCCCCCCCCCTCCCTCAACAACCCCGAGGATCCCCGAGAAAACCTGAGCACCCTGAGAAAACTCCCAGAGAAAAAAAAAGGGAGAGAAAGTTCTGACTCTGCCTATCCCACCAATTTCTGTTACGCCTTCCTCATGACTCCAGCAATTTTTGAGATTTAGTCGTCAAGGCCATGCATAGAACCACTGACACAATGGAAAACCTGTGACTCAGCAGATTCAGCCGGATTGTCTAAAAGCCATGCAGTGTTGAAGATTTGCAACACCCTGTACATATAGACCGCTGCTTATAAAACGTGCTTGAAATTCCTGTGCAAGACTTTTTATAGACGCAAAAAAAGCAAACCAAGTAAGGAAAGGCTCTTTTCCTATCTGTGACTGTGCAGTGAACAAATAGCCTAAGGTTACGAGGAGGGAAAGAAAAGAAACACACTTTCTTCAACCCTTATGAATGTTAAACATACTCTGCAGGAGAAGGAAGCAACCGCCATTCATGTTTCCAGCCTGTTTAATCCATATGACTGCTACGTACTTAGCCTCTGGCATTGACTTTGGTCAGGGCAGAGAACAAAAAAAGGATTGGTCAGCAAACTGTGCTGAATCCAGACACAGCCGTTACTGAAAAGCCGCGTGAAGAAACAAGGTCTTTTTTTTCTCAAATGCAGCCCATTTTCTTCCCTTCCAACTTTCTCTTCGAAGTTATTAATGACACCGGATGGGCAGATATGACTTGAGTGAATCAACAAGAAGAAAATGCCCATGTTTAACGTGGCGGGTGCATTTCTGTCGTGCACAAGGACAACTCCGCCATCAATATTCGTGCCGACCGTCACGTGTGCAAAGTCTCCGCCTTTGAGATGAGCAGGTAGAAGACGTTCCAACCCCCTTTTTGCTGTCTCGAACACAGTAGCAGCAAATGTGATTCCATTTCCTCTATTTCTGTCCGCGTTTGAAACAAAGAAAGCGAGTAGAAAGCAAATGAGGGAATGTCTTTGAACTTTCACATAGAGCCTTTCCATTCAGCTCTAACATATGGTCCTCACGGGGAAAAGAGAGTTTCCCCCCCCCACCCGGGGGGAAGCAGCCAGAAGGACTGTCACAGTTTGCAGCTCCAGGATCAGAAATCATCTTTGCACCACCTGTCACCCATCGTCATCAATGCAAGAGTCGACGCATCTGTCTGGCCCCCGTTCTGTGTAAATACGTTTACACAGTCGTGTTTGGACTTCATCTCGTGCCCCCGAGCGTGGCAATGACGAATATGTCTCTTCTTCCTGGAACAACTCAGAGAGATGAGCCAAGCTTAGACAGCTGGAGACGTTGAAGAAAAGCGCCGTGAATTTTGTTTGCACCGCTGTCAATTTGAATTCAGTCAAGGCCGCGGCTGCACCCTCGTCTCATGTGAGAGAGAGGTTGAAAAGGCCGCAGACGAGATGGAGCTTTCTCAGAATGTGAAACAACAGCTGAAAAAGCTTCCAGAAAAAAAGAAGGGGTTAAAAATTCACTCTGTCTTCCACCTTCTCCACAAATCGAAAGAAAACATGCCAGCATTAACAAAAGCTCGCTAATGCGCCCTCCTGGTGGGATGTGAGAGGATGGGCAAAGGAATAATGCTTAATCTTCTTAGGATGCTTTTTTTTACCTGACTTCTTTTTTTTTCTTCGTCACTCTGAGTGGGAGATGAGAGAGACCTTTTCTTTTCTTACCCCTTGTTTGCTCTGACTGTCGAGAAGGAACCACGAAAAAATCTGTCAAAACCCGGAACTCCTCGATTGCTCGAAAGGTACGACTTTCCGTGTGTCCCTCACAACACGTGGAAAGCATTGGCGCGCACCTCAGGCATCTAATGGGACTTCTTTCCTTCTTTCTCCGGCCAAGACTTGTAGCTCTGCCTCATTGGGAAGGCACGAGGACGTCGTCATCTTTCTGTTCTCGCAGAACTTTGAAGAACTCCTCGGCCTCCTTCACCAACCTCTTCCACGTACACGTCTCTCCACATTAATCACGCGGAAATGGAAAATGGTTTGGGCGCTTCAACAGTGAGCCGAAGGGTTAAAGCACATGTCTTTTTCCCCTACCCCCTCCTTTCTCTTCACACATTCGGTATGTCAGCCGCAACCACCACAGGGGGCCTTTTTTTTTGGGGGGGGGGAAGCTTCTCTGGGCCTTCAAATGGAGCAAGCAAAGTTGGATGCAAGAAACATTGAAATGTGCACATTTTTGCTGCTCGATTTAGCCCCATTTGTCACTTTGAGCATGTGCGAGTTGCCAAAAAACCGAGGGGGGCAGCACTTTTGGGTGCACTGTACAGAATTCAGCTAAATAGGAGTTGCAAAAGTTTTATGCAACAGACAGCAACTGGATTTAAATATCTTGGCAAATATGCGCTTGCTGCTACTTCTGTCTTGCGCTGTGACGAAGCGTGCAGACTCACAAGTAACCCAGCCAGTACCAGGTCCAGAAAGGAGGACCCACATGGTGACCTCGGCCTGGAGGTGTGACCAGTGCAGGGTGCTCAACTAATGGTCACACCTCCGTCGACGACATAAGCGCACCTTGACTAGGCTGTCTGGTCTCGAGTCATGGAAATGACCAGACGAGCCCTGGCTCGTACACTCCTAGTATACATAGTGGCTCCAAACACCCCCAACCTCCCGATGCCTACAAGGATCTCTGAGTGTTTGTTAGCGCATTCACTCACGGTAGTGCCAACTTAGCGGCGGCAGTTCCGCTACAGGGTGACGCATAAGTTCTTTGACCGAGATGATTGGCAAGATCTCTACACATATTAATGCATTAAGCTAAATGAAAGTAGGCCTGGCTGACTGTGCTTAGAACCTGTCTTATTCGAGATAACTCACGATGGCCACAAACAGCAATCTTGTTGCTGCATTAGATATTATCACATGAGGATACCGTGCACAACGTAGAAACTCCTGAGCTCAGTCGAAAGCCACCTGTTGACTTAAAAAAGTATTTAGCATAGTCTTAGGGAGAGAGAATTAAAACAAACTTGATGAACGCAGAACAGTCGAGATGCGATCTTCGCACGTTCATTTTCAGCCAAAATTCGATTCTCGTGAAAATATCCTTCTCACCAAAGAGTTTTGCTCCATAAAAATGCTTCACTTTTAGCACAGTTACCTGAATCCTCCTAAGACTTTGGCGCTATTTACCCCCCCCCCCCCTCCTCTTTCGCTTTGTCCAGATGTAATTTAAGCTGCTGCTATGTAGTCAAAACACAGATGAAATAGCCTAATTATTATCACAATCATAAATGGCTGCCTGAAATGACTAAGGAGAGCCTCATTGCCGACTTTTTTCCAGCACTGGCGTGAAATAAAGCACTTGACGAGCAGCATTCAGATTTGGAACAACCTCGACTTTAGCACCATTTTCGAGCGCTGACAAGACATTTTCGAAAATAAAGTTCGACGGCATTTATCAAATTTTCAGAGAACGACATGCGAAATCTCCTTTTTTTCAGGTGGTTCGAGCGAATAACGATGACTGTGATCCTCCTCAACTGCGTCACGCTGGGGATGTACGAACCGTGTGCGGATAGTGAGGATACCGACTGTGATACCAGGAGGTGCAAAGTACTAAAGGTGCGTGAGCAGCCAATACAGTAGCAACCCTGGAATAAGAGCTTTTCATTCTCACTCATTTTCAGATTTGCGATGACGTCATCTACCTATATTTTACAATCGAGATGTTTATCAAGATGATCGCCATGGGCGTGGTGGGGAAGGGGTGCTACCTGTCCGAGACCTGGAACAGGCTGGACTGGTTCATCGTGTTGGCGGGGTAAGACATGTCCCACCTGAGGTAGTGGGGATGCAACCAGAGGCGGGCTCAGAAGACAGTCTTCGAGCTCAGCTCGATGCCATCCCTAGTGCACAAGCTGTGTCTGACGTCGGTGCGAGTGTGTTTTAATACGCATGGAATAGCCGAAATTGGTTGGATTCTCAAAATTCCAAAACGAGCATAGAGTTGCCAGGCTGAGGGTCGTTTCGACACGAGGCATTCAAGTCCCTGTCGCTCCACTACTCGGTGCTTCAGCATTCTCAGGACGGTTTTCTTAACTTTCACAAGATCAGTCGCAGGTATGGCAAGAGTTGGAGAAAAACTTCTTTGACATTTTTGGAGGCTTTTCATCACACAATTTAGCACAATTTGGCAAAGCATAACTCAAACTCTTGCACGCTTTGGAGAGACCTCGATTCAACACACTGTCCTGAGAACCCTGAGGCACCCGGTAGGGCTTTTTTTTTCTTTTTGAAAAAGGGGGTCAATCCCAGTCTGAGGCATCGTGCACTTTTTGCATAAGTCCACTGGAAGAGCTTGGCGTAGAGTGGGCCCCAGAAAGTCGGGCTCCGGGCTCGTCAGGCTGACAAGAAACGACCTCGAGGTGGAGGGAGGCTCGGGCCGAGCCCGGTCGCATCCCCGCTAGCTTTTTGTCTGGCACACCAGTTGTGCAAGATGCTTTAGTCACTGCTCTATTTGTACAGCAAGAGTGTGCATACAAGATATTGGATACCATGGCATTGGAGCAAGTGTCGAGCTTCATGCGGTAAAAAAGAAGGCGAGCTTCGTCTAGCTTTTGAAGTGGAACGTAAAACTCTTTCTTTTTTCATAGACGAAAGTAATGTGAAAAACCCTGAGCACCAACCTAAAAAAAGCGAGCAATTTTCCTCAATTTTCTCGCCTTCTGCATCCTCTTTGCTCTTGCCTTTCCTAAAAATGAAAGATACTTTCTTGCTCAGAACAAAGGGGCCAATATAGAACCGGCTATTAAGGATATTTTGCTCCCACCGACCAATACGAGCACCGCTCGCCCCCTAAGGAAAAGAAGTAGAAGGCGCTAATGCTTTTCTCATTTTTCTTCCAGGGCTCTAGAATACTGCCTAGATGTGGAGAAGCTCAATCTGTCCGCAATTAGGACTGTCCGTGTGCTCAGGCCTCTCAGGGCCATCAACAGAATACCAAGTAAGGAAACACTGGCGACACTTTTGAGGTGCTCATTTGTCCCCCTGGTCTGAGCCGGTCCGTACCCTGCATCCCCCCAGTGACGTCACGACGGCGCGGGCGCGCGGGCCAGCCGGGATGACCGGCCTGCCCGCGCCACCGCCGTGACGTCACATAAGAGAATTGGGACTTGACACTCGCACACCAGCCCTCCAAGCTCCGTGTACGGTGTTGTCAGATCCCAAAACCTAAGCAGCGCCCAATTTTACCACAAGAGGTAGAAACAGCCCCACTTTTGAGCTTCAGACAGCCTCGTCTGATCGCCTCTTTGAGCTAGGCAGCAAGACTGCAGCAGCCTCGAGCAAATGTGGCAGTGTCCTCGGTTGGAAATGGTTCAAAACATGGAAAATACATATTTCTCATTTCTTACATGTGACTGTGAAAAGTAGACCAAATATGCGTTTTGAAGCATGTGGCGCCATGTCAAATTATCAGGCCTCATTTCCCCCTCCCCCTCCCCATCCATTCTCCCAAATGGTCCTAAAGCGCCCAATCTGTGAACATTGTTTAAACTCATTAAAAAACATTTTTCACCCGAGCGCGTGCAGTGAGGCTGACGGAATCCCTGTGTGCAACCACAGCACTGTACCGTAGGTAGGTCCGCAGCTGAACAGTGCACTCCGCTTAATCAACACTAGTTTGCTGAAGAAATCCCGTTAGCCCGGTCGTCCGAAACTACCCACGACCAGAGCCAGAGCCACGCATTTTGGGCTTGTGTCACAGTGTTGCCAGATAGTTGGCGACAAACCCGGTCTAGCCACGAAAATAGGATTTTCAAACACGCTAAATGAGAATGTCCGCAAAAATCGGTCAAACGCTCCAGAAATCAGAAAGAATTCCTTCCCGCCAGCCACGTCCAATTTACCAAATTTGGAGGATAAAACAGGCAGTTGGCAACCCTGGAGAAGTCACAGGAAACCACCGAAGTAAAAGAGGGGGTGCCATGAGCAATTTCACTTAGATTAGGCAACCATGATAAGATCTGTTACTGATAAGCTCTGGACTAGATGCTGCTACAAAATGTATGCAGTAGAACATGCAGTTAGCCGTGTTAATCGAAGCTGCTCCCTAATACTTAAATGTGAATGCGTAAACTATGGAAGTCGAAACAGTTCTCCAATAGTAACCGTGGTTCCTACACAAGATGACAATGAATCCTTTCAATACAACTTTTAACGTTTTTGATGGCAAAATCTGGTTTTAAGTTTAGTTGAATTTGAAAGTAAGAAAATAGTAGCCGTTCTCCAATAGAAACTGCAGTGGCTGTCAGAAAATTAAAGATGGAATGAGTTAAAATTAATGAAATGACTTCTATTCACGTGGGTTGTATTATATCAGTGACACATAATTTTACTTAGAGAGAGAGACTCTCCACAAGTCCACAACTCAACGTGGACGCGAACATTAACACAGAGAACTTAGACAGCCACCCAGGAGGATCAGGACAGAGCCTCTGGACAGCCACCATCAAGGCCGCGTGCTTGGACAGGCTCCTGGGGACACCAATGCCGTCCACAGATGAATGGCGTGGACAGCACGGAGCCCGTGTTCTCGTGCACTGCATACCGGGTCCGTCCGTCACAATGGGTGCAACTCGAGTGACGAATGGTGGTTGTGGCCTCTTAGTTACTCATACGCAGGCGGTACAAATTGACCTTTATTCGTTCAAAAAGAACACTGTGAAGGTCTCAACGTCCTTCTCACCATGCATTGCATGGCTGAAAGTTGGGCCTCACTTTCCGAGCTTTGATCCGAGTCAATCCGAGGCCTCAAACAGGGCCTAAAAGGCAACACGCGGGGGACTTGATTCAATCGGACATAACTTTTGACTCGGTTGCCCTACAGAAATGACTCACCCGTCGACGAAAGCTGAGACTCTTCTGTAAAATCCAACTTTTACGCTCTTTTGCGTAAGGATTGCTCGTTTATAAGCTACACCGTTGAGAAGACAATCGCAAAAAGGCAGGAAATCTTTTTAAAGAACTTTTCCTACTAAAAGTCTAGTTATCCATGATCTTTTTTTTGTTGAAACTCACAAGCTCACATGAATCTCACCCTGCAGCACCCAAAGGTTTTATACTAAAATTGTGGCTCAACCTCTATGGAAAGCTCAGAATCTCCTTTAAAACCGAACTGATGCACACTGGAGGACAAAGGCCAAGGACACGTAGAATGACGAGGATCAACGGGAGGAAAATGAAGGCCACGTACAGTGATACAATTTGTAATTTGACGCCACGTTTTTGCTTTTTCATTGCAAAGGGAGTCACTGAGGTCCAACCAGGCTTTCTGGTGGATGGTGCCACTCTTTTGGGGAGTCAACTCCCGGAGGGTCTCGTCAGCACTTGTTGTGTTAACTGCCATTGCCATTTTTTAACTGTGCACTTTCCCTTTTTTCCTGTGTATTTTTGTGCTGGTTCTTGGGGATGGGTGGGCTTCAAACCAGCCGCCCTGACAAATATCGATTGAGTTTCTCAGGAGAACAAATTTATATCATATTTGGAATATTATTTCAGAAAAAGTAGCACATTTGCCCAGGCAATATAGCACCTCTTCTCAGGAAGCATGGCACATTTCCCACGAAACAGCATATTTTCCCTGCAAGAGTAGCACATTTCTAAGAAAACATCAGTTTCCCAGGACACAGTACATTTTCCCAGGAAACGCGGCTCATTTCGAAACAAACATATAGTACAGGGCTGGCAGTCAGCATTTGTCACAGATTCTTGGTGCTGAATTTTGCGAATTTTTTGTTTACAAGGTTTTGAACGCATGATTTTGGGGATAGTTCCCGCATATTTTCTGTCTGGAGGGAAGTATTCTTGCACCCTTCACTATATTTCCCTCTCCACAGGGATACTCTTTGAGACTAGACAGCTTCTATGTTTCTCGCACGAATCTATTGCGCCGAATCATTTGGCACTTGCCGAATTGCTGGCAGAATTCTAGTTCGTCTTGAAATTGGTGAAATACCAGTTCCACGATTCCAAAAATTGTGCGTTAAATTTTACAATTACGAATTAGCAACGTATGATGTGTACTCACATGTACCCTCTTTGGAGGTGACAGCACTCGGGGATATAAACTGACCCTCGTGCAGTCATCCAAGGCGGGTATATATAGTACCGCAATATGTGTCGTTTATACATAGTTACTAGCAAAGGTACACGGCAATGCTCTGGTCATTACAAGACCTGCCCCGATCCCGCCTGCCAGCAGACTTGACCCGCTTTGCTGGGTCATGTGCTTTGTGGCAACCATGCACTTTGCGCTGTCAAATTCCGTTGCTTCCTTGGCCCCTCACTTTCAATGGGGTGAGGAAGTTTACATTCAAAAATGCCACAGAACAGTTGATTGTGCTTGCTTTTCTGCAATCAAAACTTCCTCAACCGACCGGTGGGTGAAACCTTTCCCGCATCCGATCTGGACCCAAGCCCCAATGAGAAGGGGCCGAAGACATTCATTCCCCTTGTCATGCTGATTCAGAAAATATATGGTCTTAGGGGTTCATGTCCTGCAGTTATCACATGAAAATGTAACAAAAAATCAACTGTTCCTTTATGTACATGTGTAGATAAAATGAGTGTGTTCGAAAAGACTGCTCTTGTTCGGTGTAACTTTTATTCCGATTCATCAACAACAAGTGGCAACATGCCAAGATGGAGCAGTTGCAAATGTGAGCAAATCCTACAACTTGAGCAGCAGTGCCAGAGACTGGCGCAAAATGAAAAGTACTGCTGGTGCCTCCTACTTAACGGTGTGCTGGGTTGGAGAGTGCCAAACTGCAGCCACCTGACAAGTCCAGACTGGTGCGGATGCCACAACTTGAGTGTTATGTGTGCCAGAGTGTGGAGGAGATGCCAAGTCAGACAACCTTGATCTGGGCGCACAAGCTTGACTACACCAGTGTGCGGACCTGTGATCACCTGGACACGAGGTCGTACACGGAAACACTGCCTTCTGCCTGTCCCCTCCGGAGGAGTTTTGCACCTTAGTGCAGTATCGAAGCAATCAGAAGGACAAGGTGAGCAAGACCACCACATGGGTCCAGTGGCATCATGTTCCTTGCAAAAATCAGCATCACTGGCAAGGTGATTCCCCCCCCCCCCTGTGTGGCCCGGTTGGGAGAAGGTAGTCTGACCGCCAAAGTTGCCAGATCTCTCATTGCCTGATGTCTCCACATGGGATTCAGTCCTGTGCAGTTTCTAGTATATTTGCAGCCTGTCCACTAAATCTTCTATCTAAGTTTGGACCATTGTGTGCGCATAGAGACGTCAATGAAAATGAAATGTCTCACACTGATAAGAGGAGGAGGCACTTGAGAACACGTCATATTGAAACAACATCGCTGTGCCCACCAATCCCGAACGAATCCTCTGAAATTTTGGGACATTTCAATAAATAAAGTGTTTTTCCCAGGAATGTAGCTGTAAAGTGATTCTTTAAAACCCCGGTCCAGTTTAAAAAAAAAAAAAAGTCTCGACGGTAAAGCAAAACTTGGACGTCAAAATTTGTGACAGTGAAAAATGAGGCTCTTTTCGAGTAGCTTTCCCAATTTGACACTAATGCTCATTGTTATTGTGCCACAACTTTTTGCACCAACACGCAACACTCAAATATGTTCGAACTTATCATGTGGTCCCGCAGTTATCCAGCTTCCTTGGATGTGGAGAACGTGAAAAGGGCACTTAAAATGCTTTGTTTACTCGGAGGCTCTGAGATACTAACAATGATGAGTAGTAATAATAATAATAAAAATTTCCATCTTCACAGGCCCAACTTTGGCCTTTGTCCGAGTTGCAGCAATTCTGATGGACTCGTTATGTACATTATCATCAGCTTACAGCAAGTTTCATACACCCCCTCTATCTTTAACTCTCCTGACGAGTGGGTGCAGACAGCAAAGCTTCGAAAACATAGTTAAAGAAATCAAACTGCCAAATTGTACACAACGTAACAACAAATTCCACCTACTTTTTGCGTGTCTGATGTGACATCCAATGCTTTCAATTACATCAAATATCAACGCTACCATTTCCAGCACCAATGGTGACAACTCCACTGACACCATGCCTAAAATCAGCTGAAAGAAGCTAAAAAGTAACCAAAGGTCTTATTCTGGGGGGTTTCCCCATCAAATTGCACGCTGAACTTGCACATATTGCTGAAATTGCACGGAATCTGTACAGAAATCAGACGCCAAAGAGTAACAAACAGTTCTAACGATTGATAGTTAAAGGCCCAGAAATTGAGGATGAGAACGAAACCCTAATGTATATTTACACGTGCATAATATGTGAAGCTTTAGTTCAGTCTTTAACCCTGGCAATGCCAAGCAAGTATGCTGGTAGAATACTTTTTATAAATACTTGATGAACCTTAATCAGAAAAGACAACACGCTATTGCCGTGATGTTTTGCTTACACTGCTATAGCAGAAGTCGCTATTTATCTGGAGAATCTGTATTGATGGGTCCCGTTAAAGCGTAGGGATTTACTTCAATCCATTCCCGAGCTCTCATTTGCCCGAAAGTCCCAGTCATCCCGATCCAGTTTAAGCGGAGTGCACTGTACTTATTTATGGAGAAAAACAGCGACATTTTGAGGGCGCAGCGGCAGCAGCAGCCAATATGATGACGATGACGGAGTTCCTACACGTGACCACCCACACGGAAGCGCTTCTAAAGCTCAGTATCTTGCAGCCCTGAGTGCCTCGTAGGCCTAATTTCATTCCCCCGGAAGTCCTAATTTCCACCCGCCCACCCCATCTCCACCATTCCCCACGGGCCTTTATACGCAGCGGCTCAGGCGTGCGCCAGCACAGGGGAAGTACCTTTCTGTTGGTTTAGCTCGGTATAATTAAGCAGAAGGACTCCATTAATTGCAGCGCTTTGTGCAACCTTTCTGCAAAGTAAGTTAGGGTGGCTTTTTTTCGATACGGGGGGGGGGGGGTTGATTCGGTGAGAGAGCCAGCAATGTGGAGGCCAAAACGGCTTTCCGAATACTTTCCCGCATATTTTTTGCTCTCTCGAGAGGGAATTCTTCATATTCATGCAGTATATGTCCCGATTTCACCATCGTGCGTGAGAGCGTGAATGGTGAATCTCATTTCATTTGCCACATCCGTATTTCGTGTTTTTCAATTTTTTTTGAAATGGAGAAGTACCGGTATTCCGAAAAATTGTGGGTTAAAGTACGAAGTAGCGATGCATAGTGTGTACTTATATGTACCCGACTCGATTATTGTATACCCCTCGGGTTACATCCCAGGATATAAAAGAACCCCTGCGCGGTCAAGTCCAAGTCGGGCACATATTGTACTACTATATGCGTCGTTGATATAATGTTATGAATTGCTCTTCATCACCACTTGCTCGCTCTACCATGAAATTCTCCATAATAAACAGCAGTTCCATTTATTTGACGGTGTTTCCTTTTTACAACCCACAGCAACAAGTTGCCCTTGATCACGTTGACCTTTGTTGTCGTTCAGGTATGCGCATCCTCGTGATGCTGTTGCTGGACACCCTGCCCATGTTGGGTAACGTCCTCCTCCTCTGCTTCTTCGTCTTCTTCATCTTCGGGATCATCGGCGTCCAGCTGTGGGCGGGACTGCTCAGGCAAAGATGCTACATCCCAGAAGCAATGCTCAAGATCATCGTCAACAACGAGTACTACAAGTAAGATATAGGAGCAGCGGCGTTGCAGCAAGGCTGTGGTCACGTTGTGACTGCTTTCACACATTTTTCATACTCGTACACACGGTCCATTAAGTTCTTTCTATTTTTCATTGCTCACTTTCCAAGCACACTTTTTTTTCTCGATGGCTATCATGGCCCTCCTGGCCTCACGGTTGCCCCGCTCCTGACCCACGAACAGCGTCATTTCCTCAGCGCACACGAACGACAGCGCCTTGCCGAGCACAATCCCTGTAGGGCCTCCCAGTGCCTGGCCCACGCTGTCCTTGTCGTTGTCGCTGGAGAAATCTTCTTGACGGATCGTGGTCTTCTCCGCCTCTTGACGCATGCGCACCAGACTCAGTATGTGGCTGGACCGCTGTGCAAGCACCCACTAGACACAAGACAAAAAGCCTTAAAAGTCAGCTTTATGAATATTCAAGCCAGATTTTTGCTTTATGGACCTTCTATGTGACGATTTGCGGCATCCAATGTGGCCCACTTTTGGCTACAGCACACTTGATACGTGGCAAGTCTTACTTCGTTGGACCCAAATCCCATTGTTTCCCGTGATGGGCAACAACTGTTTTTCTCAACCAGACATTTAGTAAGGAAACAGAACTTGCTTTTCATTTGCAGAAACACACGTACACCATTGTTCCCCAGTGTCACAGTCACAGGCTTTCACGTAGCTTCATGTCGAGGCAGCTGATGCCCCAATGCTTAGCGTGTACAGTTAACCGATCAGCATATGTCAACACCAACCTCAGGGTCTTGAGTACCATTTTTCAATATCCCTCAGCCAGAGAAGAGTCTGTAGCCAACCCTGAATTGCAGATACTTGTGAGATGCCAACTTGCTGCTCTGCAGCCATCACTGTTCAACATGTAGAAAGCGTCACCGACAGATTTCGGTCCAAGTGGGTACTTTCTTCACTTTATTCACTCGGAGAATCATGAAATTCTCAGCCAGTCAACCACGCTCTCGGCCATATAGTGGCGCAATATATACTTGTTAACCACAGTGCGCATCTGCGGTTTCGCCAGTTAACTGACGTTTAAATACGCCAAGGGTCGCTCCAATGGGCCAATTTAAGAGGCAATTCGGAGTGAAAAAAGTGCAGTTTAAAATCAGCCGGTTAAAGTTAACGATGAACAGCTCTGTTTTCAGCTAACCATGCTCGAAAATGCAGTGTTCAATCAACTAGTTAAAATTTTATACCTAACTCGTCTGTTTTCACTTAACGAGTTGACCATGACAACAGCAACTGCCGCACTCGTTCTCATTAACCTAGGTTAATATTATAACTAGATATTAACAGCTGGTTAATTTTCATGGCTCTCTCGCGAGAGATCAGTTAACCGGTTGACCTGCAGAAAGCGTGCAGAATCTTGGAAAAAGAACAACCACACCTGCAACGCCTGCAGAGGGTCTCCCAGGCGTTGGAGCTCCTCCACCGTCCCCACCTCGCTCTCCCGACCCAGGCTCTCCAACGCCGCCAAGGAGCGAGTGCGTCCAGGTGACGCTCGGCGGCAAGAATGCAAAGCAGCAGAAGATTTCTGTAAGTGAAAAGGAGGGTTGGAGAAGCGTGACTTACATGACAAGTTATCTGGCAACTTTCCGCCTTTCCAACCACACACAAGACAGAGAGAGATAGAATTTAGCCGACGACTGACGGTCGGCAGAGTCCGGGGATTCTTTCCCAAATTCCTCGCAATTTCCCCAGTTCTCGCCTTGACCCTTTGGCTGAAAACAGCAGCCAAGAAGAGAAATACGAGCCAAGACTCAGCTTTTAAGGGGACCAAAAAATCCTTGGCGAGAAAAAAAAACCAGTCCAAGTGGGAGTAGGAAAGTTCTGCCGAGGAAAAACCTCTTTGGAAAATTATCCCCAGCTTTTTTTTTCTTTCATGGCAGGGGGGGGAGAAGAAGAAAGAACAGAGTGAGGGTCTTTTGGCTTGCTTCTAGGCCTATTTCATGGCTCTTGGCCATCCTGTACAACATCCCATTGGGAGAGGAAGGCCTTCCTCGCCGTAACAGTAAGGAGAAGAAATCTGTGTCAATACGTGGCGTAAGCACTGTGTACAACACATATGTACAACACACAGAATAATGTGGCTTCGCCGCTGAGGACCAGGAAAATGCCAATCGACAGAGGCAGAGTTAATCAAAAAAGTTTGGGGCTGAGAGAAAGGGAGTTATGTAAGTGTAAGAGAGAGAGAAGAATTACGTGGATTTTGCTTTCAATCTCAGAGTTTCCTTTTCCGTCGTTGCATAAAATTGCTCATTTTTTAAGTCATCACAGTCGACTGAATTGCTTAACAACTTTCCATATGAGCAAGTAAACGTGTCTCCCTCCCCCCCCCCCCCCCGCAGAGAAAGTCTTTTTTCAAATGCTGGAGAAAAATGAATGATGCCCGGAAAGTTTTGTGACCTGACGCGCTGGACACACAAACTTTCCCAGAGATGAAAGAGTCAACGACGAAGCTCCGTGAAGGCACTTTCGGAGAAGCAGCCGCAGAGGAAGGCTGAGAATCATAATCCTGCTATCAAATCGCACTGCCAAATCGTACTCTCTTATCATTAATTCAGACCGAGCTCCGGATCTCTCACTCACTCAGAGTCTTTCGTTTGCATATGCGAGCGAAACTTTCTCAGCTAATCTCGACGGAGTGAGGAAAGAAGCAGAAGGCAGGGAAAAAGATCATTCACGTCACGCTTCTTCCCGAATTCACTTTTTTCTTCTCCTCTTTTTGTTCTGCGCCTGCTGCCAAGAAGCTGAGTGCGGTTCCGCCCAGATCGTACATCCACTCGAAGATCCGGTCGGCCGCGCGCCGCTCCTCGGTGGCCAGTTGGCAGAAGAGGTCGGCCAGCGAGGACCATTGGTCCGCCGACGGGCGGCCACCAGGGGACTCGGCCGAGGGCAGGAGGACGGAGGCGAACGAGGGGCACTCGCTCAAACTCATACAGGCTGTGTTCAAGGAGTTGGTTTCGGTTCTTGTTGGTGCTTATGATATAAAAACAAGCAGGAGGAGCGGGGGGGAGAAAAAACCCTCTGAAATTGGAGCTTGGAAACCATTTTTCCCTGTTTTCTTGCTGTCCACTTTTGTCTCCTCCCCCTCCCAAAAAAAACAGCGTTGCCATATGTCAAGTATGCCCAACTGGTCTTGAAACTAGGCCAGGTTGCTCCGTCTCACTCCATACGCCGCTTTCATTAAATGACGGATGATGCCACTTTTGGGAAAACTCAAAATGCCAATTGGCAACTCTACCCCAGAAGTCAACTGGTGTCCGAAACCACCCCAAAAATGTGCGGTCCATTTCTCTGACCAGACTGGCCAGTTCTTTCAGCAAATTGGCCTCCTGTTGCTGTCTTCTCTGCTGCTGGAAATGGTGGGCAGAGACCTTCTTGGCAAGGGCCGAGGCCAGCAGGCCTGCGCCGCCGCCGCCGCCGCCACCGAGGCCGCCGTCTGCACCGCCGTGCATGGTGTTGCTGCGCGGACGCGACATGTCTGCCGTGCCTTCTTGCACATGTAGGAATGCTGCAATGAGATCGTCTGGCGTAGGGTGAAGGTCACTCGTGAGGAGAATACATTGAGCCAAACATTTCTTTCGTTACTACGTACTATGCTGCGGCAAAGTACGTGTGAATGCATTCGTCCACAGAGGCCAGGACTTCGCCCAGATCCACCTCGGGGGCAGCGGGGAGGGAAGTTAGAGGCAAAGAGTGTAACATTGCCTATTGTGCGGGTTGATCTTATCAACTGAAATTTGGGCACCAACTTTTATAACGTGAGTAAGGAAACATCAACAGTGATACCGGGTGAGTCCGGGTTCTTATAAGACTTTCTTTTTTTTAATTTGGGCAAGATCTACTTGTAGTCAGCTTTTTTACATTCGGTGACAGTATTTTCATCATCGATTTCATTTCTTGAACACTCCCCCGACAGCGGCGGCGCACAACTGAAGGCCCTTGTAAAAGCTGTCGTATGCATTTGAGCGACCTTTAATTTTTAACAGTGCAAGGTGAAACACCCAGTACATGTACCTTTTTACAATTTATGACGTAGTGGGGGCTTCCGAAGGCTTACTTTGGACGCATCTCACTACATAAGATCACCCACTGCGTGGCGGCAACCGCTGGAGCTGATCGGAGTCTCCAAAATTGACATTATAAAGTTTAAGAAAAGTTCTATGTTTGAATTTCAATTGCAAATTTTCATGTACAGCACAAACACACACGGACTTTGCAGGTCTTAAATGCTACACGGTGTCCCACAGATATCGACCATTTTAAAATGGCTATATCTCAGCTCCCCACGGACCAATTTTGAAAAATCCTTTTGCAGGCTATACCATAATGTTTATACCAAGTTGGCCATGAAATTTTAAGGTTTCAGTTTGACTCATCAGTTTTCTACACCTGATTCAAAATGGTACCTTCAAATTTCTGGTCATGAGAAACAAAGAAAAACGAGAGTGAAGAGAGCTCTCTTGGGTCATCTTCCTACAACTCGTACGACAGTCCCTGGGCCTTCTTATCCTGGGCCTTCTCATCCTCGTCCTCCATCTTTCTGCCCTCTAAAATGTACAGAATTGAGCCTGAATGAAGATGGTGGCATTTTCACCATCTCTTAAAACATCACAAAATGTGAAGAATGAGGTGTCACAAAGAAAGCGTCAAATAATCGCACAAAACCCCAATCCATTATGCTACAACCTGTAAAAGACTCAACCCAGAGTTACTCCTTTCCCTTGGTGGGACTCCCATTCCCTCCAAGGGACCCCGCCAACAAACAAACAAACAAACAAAATGCTACAACCTGAAAAAGGAATTTTCAGAATTGGTTGAATTGGAGCTGAGATGTAGCCATTTTAGTATGGTCGGTATTGGTGACACAACCTCTGACATGCGGATTTATAGCAGACAAGAGTGGTCTCATGACCCATTGGTTGGTAAGACCAGAGCTTTCAAGTAATGTTGAGCTTGGATGTTTTTCATGCTATGTTAGGCTGGCCAAATGGTGGCCAAATCTGCCAAAACGCGACCTATTTTAGAGTTTTATTATCAGTTCTCTCTCGTCTCAGTAGGTGCCAAATGTTTACTAAAAAGAAATCCTCTCACTTCTTTCCATTTTGATATAATTGTTTGCAAAAATTCACGAGTCCGAATCCCTCCATTGCACGCCCTCGAGGCTCAGGACGAAGTTCTGAGTATTCTGGACCACCCTGTACAGGTGTGGCATCTTGTGGACGCAGCCAAAAGTGTGAAACGACTTATGAGACACCCGGTACGAGCGCTGCAGCAAGAGTTTTTTTTACTCTCCATGGATCGAGGCAAGGTCGAGATCTATATCGTGTTTTCTTGCTACAAACTGAAATGCACCGTGGAAATTTTTGTCTCACCATGGGAATTCCAGCAAGCAACACTGTGGGAACGGCAGGAGGAAAAGGAAAGCTCGAACCATTCGGATAAACGTTAAATGGATTTTATCAAGCTTTTCTTTGAGAAGAAAAGAGGAGGAAAGATTATGTCTGGCGAAAAAAGTAAACTTATTCTCACGAGAGGATCAGAGTTGAATTGGCAAGTGAGAATAACTATTTATTCTTCATCAGAGACGTAATATTCTTTAACGTTTTCCACAGTCTCCAGTCTTTCCTTAGGAAACCTGACCAAGAGAAGGGTCACGTTAGGAAAATCAGGGGGAAAAAGTAGAGAATGAGTGAAGAAGAAGTCGATGAGTTAAAAAAATAAACTTTACCTTCACAGCATCCGTCCTAAGTAGGAATGCACTTCATCATCAACGTCTGGAGGCCTGCATTGCAGCAGATGGTAGCACTTTTTTTTTCTAAACAAGTTCTAACCGCGCCAACAAGAGGGTATGGAACACGTTGGCCTCCGTGGCCCGGAACAACTTGGAGAGTCTGACGAGGCGCTTCGCTACCTCCAGCCGATGCGTTCGCAGACGAAGACGCTCAAGGGATTACGTGTAGCATATGGATAAAAAATCAGTGTCACCCATGATCAGCGTCTCCTTCTGCGGAGTCTCTATCAGAAGTTGACACGAAGAGGGGAACAAACGAAGACGAGTGGCTTTCAATTCAATCACACGCCTGGATTCCCACAGGTTGCTTTCAAGCTCGGTCCCTGCCAAGGCCTCCCTGGTTATGTAATTCAGCTTCTTCCTCGTCCTCGTTCCCCACGTTGCTGGGCTTGATGGCTCGGAGGAGGCTCAACAGTGGAACAGAGACAGCCAGAGAGAAAAAACGCGCGATTTTCTTTTCTCGTTTTTCACGCTTAAAAGTCTCGTTTTTTCTCGTTGCCCCCTTCTCACAAGATTAGAGCGGCGCTGCCACTAATACCTCCCACTCCCGAGACCTCATACTCGTGGTAAGACGGGGTGGCCGCCAGCTGACTCGGCCCAAATCGGGCGGGCTCGGGCGGGCTCGGGCGGGCTCGGGCGAGCTTGTCACTTCCATGGCTTGAGACCGGGCTGCCATTCAGACACGTCAGGAGGCAGTCACCACATCACCAGCCCTGCCCATTGGGTCGGACATGGCCTCATCCACTGGGCATCATGGTGCTGTCAGAAAAGAGAAAGAAAGAAAGAGAATTTCAGGCAGGCCAACTAATCCCAACATGACCCTAACCTAGCCCACCCTAAGTAACACCAGGGCTACCTAACCTTTCCTATACCTAACGTGAACCTAACTGACCTAACATAAACCGAGCTCGTCGAAACTAAATATAAGTGACTCATCCCAATGTACTGGGACGGCACATCCAAAAATTAACCCCCAACCGGGGTCACAACACTAAGCAAGTAGCTGCTTACTCCATGGTCACCAGAAGCTCGTGCTTGAAGTCCGCCTAGCAACATCATGCACATGTCTTCCTTCTGATTCATTTCAGATGGAAATGGCATGAAACTTGATATCAGCCTGTGCAGTGATCATGAAAGTCAGTTTTTAACTTGGATCAGCTTGGACACATCCATTGTACCAAGCAATCATTCACACTGCAAGAAAAAGTCAGGCGTTCTTTCAATTCATAGATTTCTGCTAAGTCTTTGTTCTTTAGGAATGAAAGAGTGAAGACATTGAAGGAAAGAACAAATCGTGTATGCCATAATATGTGATCAGCGTGATTTTCCTCACTGTGAAGGCAGTTGAACCCCAATTTACTGCATAGTGGAAGCTGGAAGTACCGTCAGTCGTTGAGAAGCAAAAAGTGAGCTCGGCCCGGCTTGGACTGCGGGGTCAGGTTCGACTTTGGGGCTCAGCTCGAGGACAGATTCTCCCTCGCTACATCTCTAGCAGTGACAGAAACGGGTAAAGTTCGAGTGAAACTCCCGCAGGATGCTTGAATGGATCATACTTGATCACCCGGAGGGGCTTAGGGATGCAATCCCTGTGTAATAACGCTGATCACACTTCGGTGAGTTCCCCTCCCCTCCAAGATACACTCGGATTGTTTCTGCTCTTCCTCTTTTCTGCACTGATAAGTGACAACTATTGTAGTTCAACAGCCTGTTTGTCCGTGGCTTTTGTATCCTAGTACACCAGAATGAACTTCAGCAACTTCACGCAGGAGTGTACATATGCAGGAGAATTTTAGATGGAGAATTTTAGCAATTTAGATGGCAAAGATTGCACTTTAGGGCATTTCATGCCTCTTCATCTTTCATTGCCATCTCACTACCATTTTATTCAGAATTTCAATGCCAATATTGCACTTTTGTCTCTGTCATTTTTTTTAATGTCTTAGCACATTTCTCATATCAATTTTCGCTCTCTTCCAAAGAGCACGGAACTTTCATTTCATTCATTGTAGTTTTCTGCCTAAAATTCCGAGGTTTACTTATAAACGTTTATATACACAGCGTCGTGTACACAGCTTCTCCTTGTATGTTGGTAATTTATCATTGTCACCGCTCTCTTTTAGAGTCCCCCGACCCAGACGTGGCCAGACTGCAGTAGCTGTATATTTTTTTATACATATAAGAAAAGAAATATATGTACTTGGGTACCGTTTCATATAATGTCTCTTAGGACAGGATGCGCACGAGCAAAAGGAAGTGAAGGGAAATGTCTGTCAAGCAAGCTGTTGTGGCTACCATGGAAAAAAGACCTTTGATGTGTGTGTAAGGGTGGGGGGGGAAGGGATTGTGGGAGAAAAGGGGGTATCGTGCATAGTGTTTTAAGACTAAAGAGAGACTCTCTTAAATTGGCTGCAAGGCTCTTCTTTTTCACCCACTCAGTGTGGGATGAAGACACTCACGCTTGTCTTCATACTGTATCTGAGGGTCTGTATTCTATGTGTGGACATCAGCAGAGAATTGTTTTTAGCACGCTTTCTTCTGCTCAAAATGATTCCCCTCATCTAAAGTTTTACGTGCGCTGGCAAGGACTTCAAATATCAACAGCTGCGATTTGGAAAACAAAAATCAGCGTTTTTTTTCCGAGATAAACAATGACGAAGTTGATGAACTGAAAACAGACGCGATGTCGGTATATTGATGGGGTTCTTGGCCGTGGCCAGGCTGCTGTTGAGCACGGAACTTAATGGGCGTGAACATTTATGACCGTGTTAATGTTATTATCATTGGATGATTTATCTTGGCCTGGATCTTACCCGAGTGGAAGCTGTGACAGAGCAATGTTCAGCGCTGAATTCGTGCCGATTTCCACGCATGAGGGCAGAACTATCTGGGACGAAATCACTTCTCATTCGTGCTAAGTGAATTTTATTGGTAATGAGGGCAGTTTTTTTTCAAAGGATTTCCAGCTCAAATGTCTAGTTTTAGCGTGTTTTTTTGTTTTAGACTTGAAACTTGGAAGAAAGGGCAGCAACAAAAAAGTACAAGAGAAGCGAATTGGAGACAATTCTCGACCAGTCGTTGAAACAATCCACTCTTGAGGATTTTCTTTCTGGCATATACTAACACAGTCACGTACTGTGAGTAGCCCCGAAACGTTACAGAAAGTGTTTTTTTTTTGACATTTACAATTCATGAGAGTAGTTCTGCTCTAGCTCAAGGGTCCCCTTATAAGCGGTGTGCACTGCACTGCATTTCCCTCTAACGATGCTCTCACATTCAAACATGTCATGGTGAAGCACAGTATGTAAATGGACTCTTTAATTATGAGCACTACAGAGCTCATCTGTAGTGGGGAATAAAGGAGAATCTCTCGCAGAGCTGTGGTGATGAGTAACTTCTTTGTGTGTCGAGCGAATGCTTCTGATACAGAACAAGCATTTTTCCTCGTCCATCAGGAAATGGAGAGAGATAAAAGGCGTGCTCAATGAAAAGAAAGGCATGTGAAGTAAAAGTGCATGAGGAGATCCCTTCTCCTTGTTGCGTATGAATGACACAATGCCACTGTCAAGGAGGCTCCTCAGATGGCTTCGACTTCATCACGGACTCATCGAGGAGAGTAGGCATGTTCACGGTCAACCGATTGATCGGAAATATGGACCGGTCAGTAGTGTGCAACAGACTCGTCTTTGTCTCCAGTTCATTGTGCAACAAATTTGACTATTCAACTAGTTAACTTTGCAACTGATTGGTCTTCTTTAAGAAGTCAACGAAAAGGTCTCTCAAGCCAGTTGATTTGACAATGCATTTTTGTATAACTCCAAACGCGCCTCTGGAGCAACCCTAACCAATTAAATTGTCAGTTGTCTGCTTAAATCCAAGACAGTAGCTCGTTAAGCATTCATACGACGAAATATTCATGTCGTAATTTTCACACTGAAATGATATCTGGGCAGAGAGGGCTGAGAACACATCCAGAATTGTAGCCAAAACTTATGCAGGAGTGAGTGACGGGAAAATAGTGCGCAACAACACAGTCTCGCATAACGAGAATACACAGATCATAAAGAAAAATTACCAACAGGAATGGTGGTTCGAAATTCCCTGAACCTGACCCATCTCAGATGCTAAGCAACTTTGTTCTCTGTACCATTGGTCTCCAGGATAAGATCAATGTCGATCTATTTTAAGGCAGCATAGGACTTTGCACTGCACCCAGTGACGAGGATGGTGTTGGGGGGGGGGGGGGGGGGGGGGGGGGGGGGGGGGGGGGGGGGGGGGGGGGGGGGGGGGGGGGGGGGGGGGGGGGGGGGGGGGGGGGGGGGGGGGGGGGGG
>JAAUXU010136860.1_pt1 | contig 24388 bp, 30 predicted proteins | sample 7278151 | NCBI WGS metagenome assembly JAAUXU01 (sample SAMN14350113, study PRJNA611818) | marine sediment metagenome | isolation source: surface marine sediment (1.8m) | place: French Polynesia: Moorea | collected 2018-08 | reverse complement strand
GACATCAGATGCAGGGGAAAAAGGACAGTAGGATATTATCCTTCTAAACATGAACAAGCGAAGATATTAGCGCACAACTTGAAGCAAATACTGTTAGGTCCCATGGCATTGGTCATTCATCGGTCGATTCTTTCAGTCAGAATGATGCACCAAAAATAAGCCTCCTGTGATTCGTTCATAAGTTGAAAATGTAAAAATTGGTGTACTGCTACTGAAGTCATGACTTGCTAAGATTGCAGTTCGACGACTTCTGCACCGAGCCTTTTCAAGTGCACCAGTTTAAACGAAACAATCACAATCCATCAAATGTTCCCTCCAAAGGTCGCGGGTTTCAGTCCTGCTCAGTTGGCAGGTTTGGCGAGTTTTAAGCTATCTTTTTCCGCGGGTCGAAGGTGACAGGAAAAAGATTTGTAGGTCTCACACAGCCTGGGTAAAGAGCATCTAGCCAAGCCACCCTTTTCCTGGGGGATGCGCTCCCCAGGCCCTCCGGCGCCATGCACAAGCAAGCAATAACCCCGTGTCCGGGTAGAGAGGTTGCCAGGTTAGGTGAAGCTACAAAAAGAGAGCAACAGGGTGACACTTGACACGTAAACAAAACTCATCTGTCAATCCACAATTGCAGTACTAAGACATACTTATCTAAAGATTGAATCAGGCGTCGAAACATTGAAACATTGATTGCAGATTTGGTCCAGAGGATGTGCCAAGTTGTCCCTCCCGAAGAGGCTGTCGCACGAAGCTGAAGCCAAAGCTTTCACAGTATTTGGCGTGTGGAGCGAATTGGATGGACCCAATGATGTTGGAAACAAGATTGAACTGAATACAGCTGCATCATGACGAACTTGGCAAAACAAAATCCACCCTCTATGTGCATGAGAATAAAATGTACTCTTTAAAGAGAACTGTTCTAATAGTTCTAATAGCAACGCTACCCTTGACCTTACAGACAGGATTCCGCTAAACCTGCCAACGAGTGGTCGGTCCTTTGAGACATGGCATTTTATGCTGAATTTTACAGTACCCTTTTTGCCAAAGGCAAAAAGAGTCAAATACCGAAAGCCTGTCAAGAACTACTTTATCCACCCGACTTGATGCGAGGAGCTCGATCGATTGTCGTCTTCTGATGTGTCCTGCTTGGGGTTGGGGACAGCTAATGAACATGCAAAGCTCGCATGAACTTCGTCGCCTTGACAAATGTCAATGTTTGGGCCAGGGGACTGAGAAGAGAGAAAGCCGAGCCTCTGGACATTTAAATATTCCCACAAAAAGTCAGTCTTACACTGGGATATTTGTCGTTCAGTCGTTCTTCTCGCCAAAAGATGACACCCCAAGATCATTCAAGAAGAGGAACACCCTGGAGGACTTTTGCCTTCACACATCACAAAATCAACGCACACAAACAGCATCCAACAGCAAAAACTACAGTACAGTGGAAGCCAGCATCAGACACGCCGGCATGCTGGTCATACCTGCTGAAATAGCTGAGACAGATTCTCCTAGTTGTATTTTCTTATTGGTAGCGCCAGCAGTTGAATTGCTTGAAGCGGCACTTCTGGCCTGCCCCGAGGGTGCTGGTGACAGCGACTTCCATTGTACACACACGTACCACGTTGCAGAAATATTAAAGTCTACACACAATACTTCACACAGTGATAGGTTACAACACTGTATGCCCCACCTTTCTTCGTTGCTCTTAGTTTTGTTAAGATATACCTGTAGACGTGTGGAACTGTGCTACTTTATTGTAAGCTTCGCAGTCAGTGAAAAAGTGAAATCACCATCCTTCCTGGTGCCTTTTCAGTTACACCTGTGACTGGGGTTTCAAGTTCACTGCAGGATCATCCAAGAGAGCCACTTGCCTCTCCAACGGAACTTGGACATCGCCTGGAACTTGCGAACGTACACATCGATGAGCGTGCAAGTATTTATGAACTTCTCTCCGTTGTTTCAATGAAACCTTCCCCCCAGAGGCCGGCTGCTTCACGAGTCCGCCACAACCGCCAGCGCACACCGGCCTACGGCTCATTTGGGACGATTCCACCGTCTACGGCTTCGGCGAGCGCGTCATCTACGAGTGCGCCGACGGAGCCAGGTTCGCCCACGATCGCGCAGGTAGCAAGATTTTGGAGGCCGAGTGCTACGACGACGGAGCCGACGGCGCCTTCAGGATCCCGGCGGAAGAAGAGTGGCCGATCTGCGTCAAAAGTAAGCTGCAACAACTTAGGAGAGCTGAACGAAAGGATGCGGCGGAACCCGGATATAAGAACCATGATCAGAATCTCCCGCACAGCAGAACGAATTTCTCTGGCCCAGCTGTTAGAATCGTTTCCCACTTAAAACAACTTGCTGAAGGTGCTGTCACACCCGCTCACTCACAACTTGAGCAACAAACACAGAATTACAGTACACTGTTACATTACAGTACAGTTACTGTACACTGCCTCGCAGCAACTTAACTTCATATGACCGGTACATGTACGTACAAGTACAGGTTGCGGTCGTCCAAGTCCAAATGGGTTCGAGGCCAGGAGACAGACAAAACATCTGATTTTTTTCTTTCATGCATTTCAACTTATAGTCCAAAGTGTTCTGAAAGTTTGAAACAAATGGGCCAATCAGACGCCGAAATATGGGCAAAAACAAAGCTGAAATCGCTTGGTAAGTTCTCTTCTTCTCTTTATTGAGGAACGTGGTGTGAATAATTGAAAGTACAGAAAAATCCTCCCAAAGAAAGGACAAAATGTCAAAAAATTCTGCTTTGTCATGATAAATGAGATCGACCAAGGTACATACAAGGTACACCAAGAACAAATGAGTCTAAACTAGCACACGCTCAAAATGATTGTCTTCATTTTTGATCGTTTCGGAGTTCTCATACGATCTTCTCATATTTGAGTTGAGAGTCGCTAAATAATAGCCTGCTCGGACTCTGTGTCAGTCAAAACTGCGTACATGCTCAGAGCACTCTTGATGGACAGTTTGAGTTTTCCCAATCATGTCCATTTGTAGCCTCATAAATTATTATTGCGCAAAGTAGCCAAAGAATGTCCTGAAGGCGTAAATCTTATTTTAGCACAGGCCCCGGACAAATATTGACAGACAGATTTGCACTACATTCACACACTGTAGCCTTTACAGTACAGACTGGATGACGAAACTGTCAAAGTTGAAAGTGTTCATTATTGAACTACAGTAAATCCGAAAGTCGTGGTTAATTTTTTTTCTGGCGCACTGGGTAACGCTAAGGCAATGTAAACCTTATCAGCACTTTTGCTCTTGGACGCAGGGAATCCTTAGCCATTTTGTCGCAGACAACCTCAATGCCGGCCAGCATCACGACCAGGATGAAACTGTGGTGAAATTTGGTCATCGTCCACTTTGACTGACTCTTTGCAGGTTGACTAACCTGTTACCCGTTGCCTTCTTCTGTCCCTATTTTTGAAAATCCAAGCTATAGTGTAATCATTGAAAGTGCAGTAGCAACCCTGTTCTTATTCTTGATGTTGGCACAGCTTGGAACAAAATCGCTCTTTTCATGAAGAAAAATGTGGGCATGAAAAATTTCTTTCTAATCACGATCGGACTTTTTGTTGGAAAAATTTGTCCCGTGACCTTCAAAATCCGAAAAGTGCGTAAAGTGCTACTTTACGACAAGTACGTACACAGTTTCTGCGCATTTACTACGTAATGAATAACTCAAACTTATGTCTTAAAGGTCTGTAGCTATGAAGTATCTTTCCCATGTAAACTATTTGCGTATTCCATTCCAGATGTTCACTGCGACCAGCCGCCAGAGCCACTAGAGAGCGTTGTCATGCGACGTACATTTCTTACTGGTACGTCTTTGGCCTGTGTGTGTCACTATGAGTTGATGCATCCCGACATCTGCTTCCGTCATATAGAAATGCTCTGTCCCGAGAGTCACCCATTCGCGATTAGCTACGGCACGTCTTGCTGCTCCCACCACTGGATGGTCAACGACAGGATGTCCGGGCTGCAGTGCAGCGGCAACGTGGCGGCCGGCGATCTTGACTTGTGCTGCGAGCCCGGGGAGGTCTTGGCGTGTCCTCACACAGACGGGATTTGCGTCAGCAGACCGTTCGTGATCGGTAAGATGCCAGAAACACCTGATCTCGTTGTCTTTTGTGCTGGTTCCCTCATATTTCACTAGCGCTAAAAACTATAATGTGCTCACTATGCACAGTACGTAAGTACGTTGTTAGGAGTAGGTAGGAGTGGTCAAGTTCCGGGGAGAATTGGTCAGTTCTTGGGTCTTACTGCATTTCTGACACTGCAGTTCCTCACTTGATCGCCGTGAACGGCCTGGGCGTGGTCGACGCCAGCGTAGACGAGTCGCATTCGGCCAGCAGGAATTTTCCATCTTGGACCGCCGATTCTGCTAGTGGTGATGGCCAAAACTCCGCAATCTTTTACCAGAGGGGGATCCTCACTTGTGGAGGCTGGGTTAGTGTTATAAGCAACGATTGATTTATCTTCATAGTATTTGAACAACTAGAATGGCATCTGAAAAGTCATCCCTCAAAAAACCAGGACGGTGTCAACTCTACTAACAAGTGCAGCCATTTTCTGCCCGACGAATGGGGCTGGCTGCAGTCAGAGACGCTGATGTCAGTGGGAAGAAGTTTGGCCTCTTTCGTGCTTACGGACGATGGACAGCCCTGGATTACGGGGGGTCGTACCAACGCATGTGCGTATTAAAGCAGAATACTTCCTTAGTACCGGTACTAGTACATGTCAGCCGATACTGGCTGCATTAAGTGGTACTTACTGTTGTATGCCCTATGTGTGCTATGTATCCTGCACAACATGACGTACATTGTGTACTGTAGCTAATACCCATCTGGACAGCACGGAAGTGTGGAACGGGACTTCATGGAATGCTGGTCCTCAGCTAAACCGGCGTCTACAAGGACACTGTATTGTTGCTCTGGGATCACATAGCTACCTCGTCATTGGTGGTGACGACTTCGCCAGCGGAGTCGTCGCTACTGTTGAACAATTTCAGTGGTCCTCCGGCCTCTGGACGGCCAAAGAAGACATGACCTTTGCGAGGCACCAAGCAGCCTGCACTAAGTTCACTGATGACTCGGGCCAAGACTGGGTCCTCGTTGCCGGAGGCAGTCAGCTCCTGAGTGACGGCGAATTTGCATCTACCGAGATCTATGACGTGCAGAACAATGTGTGGATGACAAAGTCAGACTTGCCCAAAGCCATGAGGCTCGGTTCTCTGGTGGTCAACTCCTGGAATAAGATTTTATTCTTTCTCGGCATAGAACCTCTGGACGTGAAGAACGGGTTGATTTTTACTTACGATCCCCAGCAAGATTCATGGATTCTAGCCACAGACCGCATTATACAGGGTTTTTCTGAGACTATTGCTGCTGGTGTGGCCTATGACGTTGCAACCGTGGAAAGCAGTGGGCAAGGTACGAGTACATACGCACGGGATTACTCTTTAATGCAAGTACCTTCTGATATATTCATGCCAGCTCTCCCTCATGATTAGTTTGCAACAAGGAAATCTTTAAAGGTAAGCGACAAATGTCAAAATTGGCCAGTCATGTAACCACCCGCACCTGTGGGGTTTTCTCCCAAATATGGTGTTGGTTTTCTTTCATGTCAGTATCCATGATACGAGAATGCCGTTAAGAGAATTATGGCAAAAGTACCTTTAATGAGGACCTGTACGAGAATGCTCAATTTACTGTACCGGTATGTTTTCATCAGTTCGTCACTTCCTCGTGCTGGAGGGGGACCATCCAGTATTCGATGCGAGCGAGGACGTTTCTCTGTCGCCGCACTATTCGACCACTTATAGCTGGTTGTCACCCAATGTGCAAATCCCCAGTACAGCAAGTACTGAGACTGGTGTCATGACCTGTGGAGGAGGCCATTTCAATGGTAGTTGGGTGACCGCCTTCCAGGAATGCTTCTTCTACGATGTGCAATCTCGCGTCGCCGTCCCCAAGGCCAACATCCAAGAGCGAAGGAGCTTTGCAGCCATGGTTAGGGTTGCTCCAGACAACTTATGGATCACTGGCGGTTGTGACTATAATGGATTAAGTAAGTTTGAACCAAAGTGGGCCATGATGTTTCGAATCAGTAAAGTGATTACCTCGGTGTGACCACCAGCGCCTATCATTTTCGACTCGGGAGAGCTGTACGACTTCGACACCGACATCTGGTCCTCCGGACAATCGTTGCCGCTAAAACTTCTCGGTCATTGTTTGGTAGACTTGACTGGTGAAGGCACTTCTTTCCTCCTGACCGGCGGCGTCAAAGATGACGGTACCAAATCCACAGCCACATTCCACATCGTCTTAGACGACCCAGCTGGTTGGGTGACAAAAGCAAGCAATCCCGGTGGAACGGGACACTTAGGTTGCACGAGGTACACAAAACGTCACTGGTCCTGTACTCATATAAGTACACTGTACATGTGTAACTATACCTAGATTTACGTACACGTGCGTGGTAGCGTAATAGTTATTAGTTACCACTTTTTGCAGCAGCGCTGTCATTTGTGTAGGTATGAGCATGCTAATTCCTCATAAAGGATATAAATGGTATAGGCCAGGGACGAAATACACTCTCACTTTCCCATATGAAGTGTAAAAATAGAGAGAATGTATTGTTTTCAGTTGAATCAATTAAATGTGTGTATCTTTACGTCCGTGCGATGATAGATTCTCCTACATTTATTGGAAAGGTTGTCTCTTTCCTTGTACTGCAGTTACACGGACAGCACAACAGGTAACCCACGGGTGATCACAGCTGGTGGTCGACTGCCAGAGGCAAACGGTGGTCCAGCCCCTCTGGGAGACGTTTTTGTATACATCTTCGAAGATGATACGTGGGAGTCGAAGACACCTCTTCCATTGCCCTGGGCATACCTGTCCCTCGTGACGGCGACCGACGGCACCATCTGGGCGTTCGGTGGCACCAAGAATGAAGGCGCCAGTGCTGACAGAGATATATATCGGTACGTTAAAAGACACTGACGGGTTTCGGTTCTCCGTGCAAAGAATATTTATTTATCCAGCCTAACGCTTATGCGCACGTGTTATAATAACCAACCTAAACTCGTGAACACAGTGAAAACGCGGCGCTTATCACAGTCGTCGTGTCAACAGTGTCAACGTCAACCTTTTCAACCAAAATTGTCTCTAGGTACTTGCCAGAGAGCGACTCTTGGGAGACAGCGACTCCCGCCACCATCACCTCCGGCTTTTTCCGCCCCACTGTAGCAACGTATGAAGTCGAAGCGTTCAAAAACAAAGGTGAGAGTCAATCTTAACTTCCATGGTTCGCGACTGCTCGGTGAATCATGCTGGCACCTAAGTACTGTATTCTGTTTCCTTTTTTCTCAGATTGCCCTGCTTTTCATCATGGTAAGTCGAATCTCTGTCTCCTCAGCTCATGTCCAGCATTGCATACGTTTGATAATTGCGCTTTACCTTACACTCATACTAACAGAAGATAAAGATGAGGTGTGTCCATTGTACGTATATGGATTTTTAGGTGAATGGTCGAACATGAAAGACTGGAGTGTCACCAGTTCGTCGACTTATGACGACATGGGTTCACTGTGGTTCCACCATTCTCCTTTCTATGTCATTGACGGGTTACCGGTGGACGACACTACGAACTTGGGAGGAAATTGTTTCGCCAATGCGTTGGAGGGGCGGCCTTGGATCCAGATCAAGCTTGGTGAACAGTCGAACTTCGTCATCGAGCAGATCCACGTTATGCTTCGCCAGCATCCATCGATGAACGGTCGACAACCCATCATCGATCGGTTCGTCAACATCGAAGCCACTGTTGGCTTTACTAGTGTCCTTGAGGATCATTTCCTTTGCGCGCTCAAAGACTCGATTCCTTTGCCACTTCTCACTACCTCCTACACGTTCGACTGCGGCCAGAAGCTGGTGGGAAAATACATCGCTCTGGTCTCAAAGACTGATGCAGACACCCACATGGACATCTGTGAAGTGTCCTTTTCTGGTCATAGACGATTCTTCTGTAAGTGTATGGAATGTATATATCATCACTGTACATAAACAGCGAGTGTGATTATATGCATAGGCAAAGAACGCAAGGGCGCATCTTGTATATATAGACATTCTGTACGTATGTACATGTACCTGCATGCACATATACATGCAGAGCATTTAAATTTTCCCAGCCATAACAACCTAATGTTTGGGTTTAACATTATTTCACAGCCACTATAACCAACGATGATGGCTCCTGGCAGGCCACCTCCTCAGACCCGAACGTGAACCCAAATCCCATGGTAGCCATTGACCTCGACCTCGATGCTTCCAGCTGGTATGCGACCCAGCCTGCCGAGCCACAGCCTTGGTGGCAAGTGGATGTGCAGAAGGTGGTGCCCGTCACTGGCGTCACCGTCCATACCCTGGCTGTAGCTCCTGGCATGACCGAAACTCAGGTGTGGGTCGGGAAGTCGTCTTCCAACGACTTCAACGACCACACAGTGTGTTTCGAAAGGACAAGCACCGCTAATGTGGAGAATGTGGTCAATTTTCCGTGCACCAGCGTCATACCAGGACGCATCATTGTCATAGAAAGGATAGGAGTCCTGACATTGCAAGAAGTCCAAATTAACATTCTTGGATACCAAGGCACGTGAGCATTTCTGCAACGCTTCTTTCTGCTCAAGCACGAGTCACAAAACATGTGAAAAATCCCGCTTTATTCATCCCGTCTTATGGAGGACTATGAAGATCCCTCCGTAGGTCCTCACATGTCTTGATATGTGAGCAGGTGGTAACTTTCGCTGGTGACACTGAAGTACAATACGCCACAACAGTTATTCCCCTGCCATTTCCACCGCATCATTTCACTTGCTCCTCTTCAAATGTGTTTGATTCTGTGATGAGATGCAATTTGATGCTGGGAAGTGCTGTCATCAATTTCAGTTTGTGGCAGCAAGGTAGCGTAGCTATGGAGAATTCAGCTCTCTCTTTTGCTGTCTGGCTTGCACTGTACGTGTACTTTCATGACGCACTGGGTACTCGTCCAACACTCGTGCAGACAGAGACATTTGCTCATTGGTACGTGCCAGACATGTTTTGTGACTCACGCAGTGTGTGTTCATGCTGATGCACCTACTGTACAGCCCTGTAAGATGACTACTCCTGTCTTTCTTCATGGTACAGACGAATTTCCCGTATTTACTAACTGCAAAGAGGTCCAGCAGATGGGCTACGCGGGAGATGGAATCTTCAAAGTGGACGTGAGCGGCCAGAGACGCATTGATCTGGCCGTTGACGTCTATTGCACCCAGGGTTGGACGCATATTTTGAGAAGAGGCCCACATGGAAATCCTCCGGTAGGTATGATGTGCATATGCTGTCCAGAATTGCGAATAATTTACTAGGGGCTCATATCACCCGGGTATTTTTGGTCCCGGGACATCGGGGTTGATTCTTCCTCTTCTCGGGAATCACATGCAACAGGCTGCAAGTTATGTTACAAGTTTCGAGAATGGTTTCTCGGTAGTCAATTGAACATTACAGTTCTATCAATATTCATCGATTGTTCTTAAATTGTAAGTGTTTTGAGTCACTCAAGCCAAGTTGCTAGATTTGGGGGTCAGATTTTGTCATCGCTGGTGCTTTTTATAATCATATCACCCTTTTTGACCAAAGAGAACCATTTCTTCCTACTCCCTATTATTGCCTACTGCCGGCACTGAAATTGGCCGATGGTCCTGGCTTTGATCGAAAGCTTACTCGAATCCAGGCGAGGATCTAGTCCGCACCGAGTGCAGAAGATGACAATGATGATGATTTTTCCAAAGAACTTTCACTAAATCTCGGGAAGGAATCTTGCCAAATTTTTACTCATTTCACGGGAATTATCAGTTTCCAGATCCCGTGCGTGCAAGAGCCCCTAGAACATACGTAGGATGATCCAACGACCTTGAACACTAATCCTTGTGGTGACTCATTTTAGGACTACTTTACCACTGATTGGGATACGTATGTCAGCGGATTTGGAATCCCAGGGGAGGAGTTCTGGCTTGGCCTGGATAGTATACATCAGTACGTAAAGATCTCTGTATTGCATGCGTGCGAGTACACACATAACGTACATATAAGTTATGTGTGAACAGTCAGTGCGTTGGTTCTAGCCGTGTCAGAATGATTGAAGGAACGTTTTAATCAGAATGACAGCGCATGAGTCTTACCACCTCCGGCTGGATCTGCTGGGAGCTGGGGCGTCCAACACCGAGGAGAACGACTTTCGCCAGGCCAACTTCTCCACGTTTTATGTTGGTGGCGCCGGCGATCTGCACCGTCTTTCCATCGCAGGATTCTCCTCCAACAAGAATCTGCAGACTGGCGACATCTTCCTGTCGCACGACAACGTCCAGTTCTCGTCTGCTGCGGTCGACAACGATCATACATCTGCCAATTGTGCCGACAACTTCGGCGGATGGTAAGTGATGATTGTACGGCAGGCAAAGCAGTAGGCATAAGTCATTCTGCACATCTCAGTCCGTCTGCATCCTCATTTTGAAGTCGAAAAGCTACAGTAAGTACTGCTACATCGATCTGTTCCGCGCAGGTTTCATTCCTGCTCCGACGTTAACCCGTTCGGCAACAATTTGAACACGAGGACTGCCACAGACTCCAACAAGGGTGTCATCTACAGGGATCACGGGGGATTCTCTCACTCCCTCAAGGAATTCACCATGTTGCTAATGCCTGATGGTACCACAGCCTTCTGACTTATAGTGATGTGATCATTCTGTAATAATTCACGCATGTTTATAGAGTTTTCTTGCCCTGCGAGTCATCCTTATAGCGTCGACAGCGGAGGAAAGTGCTGCTCGGTCAATGATAACAGCTGTCCGAACAGCAATGAGGTGGACTGCGAGAAGCCTCCTTGCAAAACACTCGGTGAGGAAAAAAATAGCGATCTCATTTGAGAATGTTTACAAACGCGGTAAACATTATCTTTTAGGAGCCAATTTTTACTCGGGATCCTTCCACACGGGATATCTCACTACCTACAGGTACTTCATGTTCTAAAATCAGTGCTGTATCTCTATAAAAAATGATTGTTACAGCTATACTTGTCCCGATGGCATGAAGATGGTGGACGATGTGGGGGTGGAGATCACTTCTGCAATCGAATACACCTGCCACTGGGACGAAACCTGGGTGCAAACAGAGTCACTGGGAACTTGCGAATGTGTGTATTATCAAGAGACATCTCACTTAATCCTCTATACGTTCTGTGCATTCTGCCCATGTCAATTGTAGGGACTCATTGTCTGTTGCCTCCCCTTCCACCAGAGGAAAACAACCTCAGAATCCAAGGTTGGGATGGACATCCCATTCCTATAGGAGACGTAAGTATTACCTTAAACAAACTCCACATGGTAGAGTCAGGTGCTGTCAGTTCATGACACTAGGGTTGTCCTTAGTGACGAATCAAATTTTGAGTCAGTAAGGGGCATGCACAGAATGGGCCTAAATCCACCACCTGCTGATGACTTTTATCAAGTGAACCAAAAGTGCAGCCCAGTTGACGAAGCTGAAACTTTCCCTTCACTTGTCAGTTTCTCACCATATAGAGCAATTCAAAAGGCTTCAGATACAATTCCAAAGGGATTTCGCTGGTATCACCTTTTTTGCTTTTTTGGTCACATCAAATCAAGTTTAGATTTCATCACATCTGTGATGATTATGATGATGATATCGCATACTGTGGCCGTGCAGACCAGTTGTCTTCATCTTGGAGCAGCTTGGACTCATCTATTGTACTCATTCCTCTCCACCAACGTCCAATCATAGGGGAAGAAAATGGGTGATCTGGGAGCAAAATTGCATTAAAGCTTGGTTTCTAATTTCTAATGAAAATGTCAAACTTGATTGGTGTCTGACTTTTTTGGCAGTTGATGGGGGAGTATTTGTTGTGTACAATGGATGAGTTGAAGCTGGTCCAGATGACAATAGCTGGCCAGCATCATCATTGCACAGACGCATGGTAATTTTTATGAAATTAGAAGCTTCCTAGCCAAAAATGTAAGAAAATTTAAAGTGCTTATGACCTTTATGAGTACTGATACACGTTATACAGCAGTTATAGTTCTGTTCATTTCGATTGTGATGCCATTTGAGGCGATGACATTGACTGTGTGAGATGAGCACCCCTTGCAATCACTCAAATTTCAACTTAAAAGATGCGAGGTGCTCCCTCACATCTAGGGGAATGTTAGCTCTTCCGGTACGTACCTCTTGTACCTCCTGCACGTACGGACCGTCCGTATGTACGTACATAGACAGAACGTGCAACCTGCAGTAGATTGCGAACTCACTGCAGACAGACACACGCAAACCCTCCCAACAGACAATAACTTTCCTCTGTCGCGACGGCATGAGGTTTGAGGACAGCTTCAGTACCACCAGCTTCACTGTTTCCTGCATCGGTGGATATGACTTCACGATCCCAGTTCCGTGGCCAAAATGCATTTCTGGTAATCAGCTGCCTTCTTTTATCATTCACTCTGTATATAGTTTACGCATGTTGCATTGTAACTATTTCAGAAATCACTTGTCCTGCCCTGCCAAGCGTCCCTGCTACGCCAGATGTTGGCTTTGCTGTCTTAAAGGACCGTGGTCGAGTCTTCGGACCCTGTCTGACTGCATTGTACAAGCAAAGAGTTTCTACGGAGTGCAGCAACGTCAAAGTACGTGCGCATATCTTTGGTGGACTTGCTGGCGTCAGTCATTCGTCACTTCTTCCAGGTGGGCGAGATCTTTATGGTACAGGAGGAGGTGAACGGCGAGGCCGATTTTCAGCAGAGCTTGTTTGTCGAGTCTGCAACGGCCCTTGGGAGTCTGGTGGTCGAAGTAACCCATTCGCTTGACATAATCATGTCTTCAGTAACGGTGAGCGCGCCGTGAAAGTCAGAAAGTTTGCTATTTTGTGTCACTCTTGAGTTGCCATGTGCTCGAATGGTCAGGCGGAGAGGATTTTGTCGTCGAGATCTGGAAGAAGTCCCAATCAGGTGCTACTGACGGTTGATCTGGCAGAATTTACTCCGGGGACTGCCATGGAAATCAAGTACAGAGGGACCTTCGTAGTGGACAAGAAAGTGGATATGTGCCTCTATCAGGCCCGTTGTTACGACTCTGAAGAAGAAGCCTTGACCGACCCGAGCACCGTAGACAGTACTTTCGACCCCACAGCAGGAGTTTTTAACTATGGCGCTGTTGTTGAGTATGGGTAGGTAGCGGTTTCGATTAATTTTTGTAAATTGTGGATGGTTCATGAGCGGCGCAGCAACTTTTTTCTCACTCAATCTGTTTTTACTGTCACAGATGTGGTCCGATTTCGGAGTTTGACCTTGGATCAAACACCTACACGCCAACCCAGGAGTTTGTGTGCGCCAGCGATGGCACCTGGAACATGGACCATACAACCTTGAAGGACTGCGTGGGTATGTGGTGCAAGACGGCATGATAGCGTCACGCAGTGCTGTGACCGATCGTCGGCCGTGACAGCATTGTGATCGTGGCGCTGCTGTTACAAATCAATGAATATTCGAAGCGTCCTGAGTGTTGACGAGCAAACTTTACAGTGAGGAAGTGCCGAGACCCGGCCGACCGGTCAGTCAATTTCATCGAGGCCGCTACTTGGGACGGCAACCCGATTGCGTTCGGAACAAGTATAGAGTACACCTGCATCAATGGCCGCAAGTTTGAGGATGACTTGGACTTGGTTAATATTGCTGCCACCTGCAACGAAGGACCCATTTGGCAGCCAGAAATCCCTTGGAGGGACTGCACCACGAGTGAGTCTTGACTTGGGTCTCAGTTTCTAGTATGCCACGTATGCATTTGCCCATCACGACCAGACTGTCGGAACCATCTTTCTAACATTTCAGCAAAAGTTTGCCCAGAGCCTATGCCAGACATGGCGCCCGGGGGCAGTGCCGTTGTTATCTCGCTGGGCAACTATTTTGGCTTGGTTTGTCCCGGAATGACCTTGGATCCTTTGCCAGTCGACATAGGCACAAACTGTCCTTCTGGCGCGACCATCCAGCATCACCTGACAATGGGATCTCAGCCTGGTGATTCAATGACCGGGACGGTCGCGGACGGTTACGTCATTCACGGCTTGGGCTCAACTAACGAGGACCTTTACACCTTGATGATCTTCTCGCAGCCAGTCGGCATAGGCGAAGTTTTCGTCGCGAGAAACGTGAGTTAGTTCATTTTACAGGAGAGACACTGCTCAAAAACGATCGATCAATCATCAACAATACTTGTATTATTGTTTTGTTTTAGGCTGGACCTCCACCTCTCCTGGAGCCTACCGACGCTTCCAATGTCCTCAGGCTTACAATATTAGCTTCCCCATCCTCCGGCACAATCCCAGACGTCAGTTTCTCCCTGCGTTATGACAGGAAGAATCCGCGCCCCTGCTTCCACATGATGCAGTGCGCCGACACACTAGAGGGGCTGTCACCGTTTGAATTACTTCTGCCCAACTCCTACGGAACCACCGTAGACTACAGGTGTCCGACGGGGTCAAAGTTTGACATGGGTGGCGGCGCCATAGAAGAAAACGTCACCATCACGTGCCAGTGGAACCAGACCCTGACTCCCATGAGCACGCTTCCTAACTGCATGGGTGAGCTAGACCATTGAATACTGAAAAGCCACTTAGTCAATGATCAAGCATTTCCAGCTACCGCCTGTGCCTATCCTCCCGTACCCACTGGAGACATGAACTTGGAGTACTGGACCGGCACGCCTTTGGTGCCGTACATCACTGATCAGCTGGTGGAGTTCGGTGACAACGTCACTTACAAATGCTCCTCGGGATACTTTTTTGAAGATGACAAGACCAGGGAAAGTCTGCATGCTGTCTGCCTAAATGATGGGTCTTGGTCAATTTCAGAAAACGATCTCAAGAACTGCGTAAATCCGAATGGTGAAGACAGAACCTTTTTGCAGATTGACTAATACATTCATAACACTACGTACTTTTTTATGTAAGAGCGTCATTGCCCACCTCCACCATCTCCTCACTACAATGGTGGACAGTATAACTATGACAGCTCCGTTGGTCAAGTGTTTGAGTCCACTGTGAACTACTGGTGTGACGTAGGTAGGAGGTTGGTGGACGCGGACGGGATCTACAGCGATGAGGAAAAGTTGGAGTGTCAGTGGGACCTGAAGTGGCATCCTTCAGAGGTGCTCCCTCACTTACACATATTTACGTTATGAAATGGTCTCACTGCATAGAGTGTTCTTTCAGATCAAGCGTTGCGCCTGGACCGATTGCATCGATCCTCCTGACATGGAGAATGGCAACCACGACTACATTGACCCTGTCGACTTCGGCAGCCACGTGCGTTACAGGTGCCGTTCCGGCTTCTACTTCGAGGACGACCGCAACAGAGCCTTCTTCGACTTGGAGTGCACCGTAACAGGAAGCTTTGCGAGTCCTGTACCATTTCCGCGGTGTGTCCGGAGTAAGTAGGATTCTTCTTAATTATAGCACAGTACTTAAAGAATTACAGATACAGAATAGCCGGTTTTGGGGGGGAATTTTAGGTGTCTCGTGCACAGAAGATCCGCCTCCCAAGCCCTCAACGGGGGCAATGGCTTGGACTGGCTCCCTGGAGTACGGAAGCCAAGTAGAGTACACTTGTGGCGTCCACTTAAAGTTCAGGGAGACACAAAGTGGACAACTCAGGGACTCCCAAATCTCTACCTGTCTGTGGAACAAGACGTGGTCGCCTAACACACTCTGGAGCTGTGAATGTAAGACTCTTTATCTGCACGTACGAGCATTTCGGTGCAAGCAGGATGAACGGAGCCACTCAATGCAAGACTTTCACTTCAACTCCGGAATCAAGAGTCAAAAAATCGCAACAGTGGTCTCAAAATCTAAAATTGAAGTTAAAGGTCCCGTCTAAGACAGGACTTTTGCAGTTTTTAAGGATATGACACTGCGGAAATTGCACTCTGTGCAAAGTCTAAGAACTCTTTGGCACTGCACTGGCACGCAGACCTCTGACCGATGCTTGTCGTCATCGTCTCCATCAACATCTTTATGTTGCTATTTCAAATCTCTGTTCATAAAAAACAGCATGGGGCTGTCACTCTCTCTGTGTCGGTAAATTTTCAGTCACCCCTGGTTGATGGTTTCCGAACTAGGAGCATTTAAACAGCCGTCAAATTTGAAATTACGGCCCTGCACAAATGTACGTGTATCTTTCTTCACACAGATGTTGAGTGTGGCATTGTACCTGTGCCACCAGTTTCAACTGGCCTCGTTCACGTCCAAGAGGACCTACCCGATCTTATTATCATGAATAGAGGTACTGCACTTGCACTGCACCTTATACCTGCTGCTATTCAAAAGTCTCATATGTCATTCATTTACTGTCGTTGTCCTTTCAGAATTGTTCATGTACGCGCCAAATCTCCCGCTAACGTTTGCTTCTCTGCCGGACAACTTCACTTCAGGCTATACAGAGATGCTCTTCGACGGTCGTCTCCATCTCCCTTACGGGAGCCCCTTGTTTAGCGTTGAAGTCATCGACACCTACGACACGATGGTCTTCAACCTCCTCATCGACGTCGCCTCACAGAGAGTCATACTCAGGAACGGCTACGAGGTACTTCAAAGAAGCTCCTGCAGCTCGTCACAGCTGCTGGGTGCTGTGTGTTAAATAGAACATAAATTTGAAAAACATATAGTACCCATGTTCATCGTCGGAGTAGCGTTAGTAGACATACCCTAGACGCATCCAGGTGCTGTGCGCATGCAGGATGTCATTGACAGCAAAGGCAACGTAAGAGTCTGCAGATACTAAAAGAAGAAACAAGAACTGCTGAAATCCATACTGTGAAAGAACGTGGGGGTTGAAAACTTGCTACATGTCTGGGACACCCTGTATACTACATAGCGTATGTACGAATGTGTTGGCACGGAAAGAGATACTGCGGTTGTACCATTTTGGGCAGCGTCCTGTAACTTATATCTTCATGTCTCGTCGGCACTTTTCACTCCATCTTCACTGTTCTCTCTCTCGCCCTTTCATTTATCCAAAACTTTTGTAACTTGTTTGACAGGCGTTAGATGCAGAGTTTTGAACGCTGTCAAGTTCATGGGTTGACCTGGCTCCTACCTAACCAATAAAGTATCTCTACACGACAATACGTGATGATAGGATACACATACAGGGTGGACCAGAAGTAACTACATTTGTTGGACATCCACCGAGTGGTTTCTACAGGACCCAGAGAGGTGGGATTGGCGGCCCGCAGTGGAAAGAGGAGATTCAAAACCTTCAGGGTTAATCATAAAAAAAAACCAACTTCAGGGACAAATCGGATCTTCCAGAGGCTAAAACTTGAAAAAAAGTGATGATTTTCATGGGAAATTTATCGAAGTTATGGGAAGCAATGATTTTTGAGCGTCTTTGCTGTTGGGAGTGACTCTCCAGGGAACTTCCCCTCCATTTCAGCTTGAAACTGCTGTGCGAACAGCCCTTCATATGCCTCTTGACACAGAAGACCTGCTGGTCCTCGTGCATTTTGGAAGAACTCTCCAAATGGCAAAACCTAGGAAAAGTTTTAACACCTGAAAGACGGTCTCAAACTTTGAGTCAGGGCGAATTTCTCTGTCTTTATGAATCTGAATCTCATGGTTTCTGAATCTTCTCGGTCCCTTGCCACCAATCCCGCCGCTCCAGGTCCTGTAGAAGCCGAGCTATGGCTGCCCAACCGATGGCAGTTACTTCAGGCCCACTCTGTACATATGTCATTGCACGTCTTGGTAGAGCTTCGAGCCGTCGTTTCCTTGCACCCTGGAGGCCGGTGACTCCTTCCAGCTGCGCTTAATCTTCGACAGCCTGCTTTGGGAGTTTGGAGCCTCCATGACCGGTGTGGCTGGTCAAGTCATCCTCAGGGTCGATTCGGGAGTGTCATCAGGTCACATGAAGACGCTCACCATAGTAGGAGGAGCTACGGTGGACTTTGTCGGGATTGTGCCACTAGGTAAGGAACAAGGACTGTAATATGCGAAAAGTACTGTAGTGCGCGCGTCACATATAGCTTCACCATGTTTATTTTATGAAGGCAACTTTATTCGAGTCCTTTAGCTCTTCGTTCTAATACCACAGACTATGTCTCGTCGGTGCCTGTTGACCAAAAAGTTTGGTACGGCTGCCCTGGCGAGGATCAGGTCTTCAAGAACGACTGGAACAGTGAGCCAAGGTTGTCGCTCACCTGCCAGAATTCGGGGGTCTTTTTCAACTCCGACTGGCCAGAATGTGGCTATGGTGAGCAAACTATGATGCGCTATAGATAGCAACGCGTATGGGTAATGCCGTACGTACAGAACATACGTAGCGGCACAATTTGCTATCATACCACGTAACAAGAATTACATACTAGTCTCATTTTCGTTTTACTATTGGCTCTTTTAGCTCGAAGCTTTAGTAACTTTTGACTGGATTAATCTACAGAAGTGGTTCAGCCCCCTATAGAAAGCTAAGGAGCTTCCGTAACGTTAAGTTGATATGCACTTTTGCTCTATGACCACTCATTTTTCCACTATATGGGATCAAAGTTCTGGGTTGCAGCTGAGTTCACTACATAAAAGTCATCTATTGTGAACAGATAAGTGGTCCTAGAGCAAATGTGGATGTCAGTTCAGTTTCAAAGGAGATTCTTAGTTGTCCATAGAGTGGAAAAACAATTCTGTAGCACAACAAGTTGTGGCTGAAATAACAAGTGTGCATCGCACTTACTATATACAGTATGTTATACAACTTTGAGTTAAAGGCACAGATAGTCAACGAAAGGTCCTCTTGAAGAAATGGTTTCATTGAAATCTTGATTTTTTCGGCCTTATGCCAAAAAGTCAGGCCAAAAAATTCTCACTTTCCAAAAAAGTACCGCTTCGAACTAGTCCAATACCTATGTTTACAACTTTTTTCTGATAATCTATGCAGCAACGACTGCGGCAACTTCTACGACGGACTGCTCGACAGTCGACTGCACAAGTAAGTGTCCCGTGCATGCGTTTACGCCGATGTGCTTAATGATGCTGATAAGAAGGTACTTATAAATGCTGACCCACGGTAAGTACTGTCGTCGTTCACTGCACCGTTTCGGCTCGTCTCTACTATTAAAATGGAATGAATCGATTTGGGAAAACCTTGTAAGCAACCCATGTACACATGTATATTCCTGCGCATTCAGTTACCTCACTAGCGCGTACAAAAGATAAAGACACTTTGATGCAAAACTGTTATAATGCGATACAACCATAACATAACATGCGCTCTCATATAAAGAAGCAGTCCTACTGCGATGCCAGCGTCATCTGATGTGTGTAGAAGAAGACTGAGAACTGCTCAATTGTACTTGTATTGCTACACTGTAATTAAGACAGGTACGTATCAAGCATGTTGTTATCAGCTGCAAAACAAAGCCGACAGGCGGATAGACTTGTCGAACTTCATCACCAGAGGCACCGGGGACTTCTTCTCCGTGACGGTTCAGTGGGACTGAACTCGTCAGAGGCAGAGACGTGATGGGGACTTCTCTTATCAGGATCCACGCTATCTTGGACTTAAACAGGATCCACTCTATCTATCATTGGGCTGGGAAATCATGGAATGTCGGATCATGCGAAGAATTTTTTTTGGACATCCAGTGAAGTTGAGTGGGTCCTGTACACCACACCTGAATACCTCGAAAACTTTACAGCATAATATGTATTTCAATGTACTATCATATGCATACAAAAGCATTCCAGTGTATGTTTTCGGACGCAGCACGTACGTACTCAAATGCTTACTAGTCTGTCGCGTCCCTCAGGCAACTTTCTCTTAGGTGACAATACAATGACTAAACATGAAATAAACATATCTCTACCATGCTCGGTTTATTGCATGCCTGCATTGGTGTGACATCACTCCTCACACGTGCAGCATAAATATAGATTATATATACGCCTACCCGAATCTGATTTTTTAGTCGTTCTGCTGTAGTCGGATGCACTGAACGCTTGTTGTACAGGGTGTGTCAAGTTTAGCTTCACCAGAGAATGCATTTTTCAGATAGTCTATTTTGTCTGTCCTAAGGACGTCACTCCAAATTCTACGAGGTAAACGGGGAAGACTTTTCTATCAGTCGATCCACAGTTTCGTTGGAAAAAATGTTTGTGACAGCATTTTGATCTCAAGGATTCAAAGTTCAAGGGTTGTTGGGAAGACCGTACCGCAGAACATATCGTTGCTGATCAGAGGGATTGAGGACATGTGAAAGAAGGCAGAGTGTGCAAGAACAACATATCAGGCTGCAGCATGTCGTACATAAACAAGGCTGGACACACTGAAAAAGGCTGCTATAAAAATCAAGCTTCCATTGCACACATATGTACAGCACGCATCGTAACTTATAAAAGTAAACTTCCGTTGTACTCGATCGCGATCTCTTTTTGCGCTCGCTCCAATTGAAAAACTGCAAAACTCCCTATTAAACCATCCTCTGTGCCCTATTTTGGAAGGTTGCGTGACAAGCGGTGGATTTATTTTAAAATCACTTTTCAAAAAACATCAGTTCTTTATGAAAAGTATATATAACTTTAAGTAAGTGAAGCTTTTAAGGTGAAACTATGTTAATGCTGTTCTTGCTGGAACATATGTAGCGTTTTAGGTCCCAGATCAGCTTCAGCGTATCTTAAAAAAAGTGCTTAAGGGTGACACAGACGAATGCCCTTTTTTCCAAAAATTGTTGCTGCATCACAGTAAGTTGATCATGCTTCAATGGTGTGCATTTTATCAATCCCAGAGGAGTCTCCTTAAGTGAGGACCATCGAGTGAAGCTAAATACGGCACCAACTGTACTCTGCTGCGTTGCAGATTTGCAGGCCACGCAAGAATGAATGCATGACCTTATATTTATGCACTGAACAAGTTTGTAGGGACATAAAGCACAGCAGTATGACCTCGCTCTCTGCTTCCTACAGCGCAATTAAACATTGTGCACGAACTACCTACGTACATATTGCGTGGCCCGGGGAAAAGCATAAGGTCGGTCGAGGACATGGGGAAAAACTGAGTCACAGCGAGGAAAGTCTCGTGTCCATCAGGGCCTGGCAATTTGTCACTCAACGCCAAATCATGGCTTTTCCCCAAAAATTGCCAGTAGAAAATAGTCGGTCGTGCCGACTTTGAGGAGCTCTGCACAGACTTCTGACTACAAGCTCTACCATCATGCCAACAAACCTCAATGTCTATCATTTGTGTTGTTTGCAGCGGCCATATGGTCCAGACTGTCTATTTTTGGAGAGCAGTTGAAATGTAACTCACCAGTGGTGACCCTTTTGCTTAGTTGCTCTCCCCGCCAATCCTGACGAGCTCTGTACAGTGCAGCAGGGAACAAAACAGACTGCACAGCACCGTGAGTTCATCCTTTCTTGCCATGTTGGCTACATGGAACAGTGGAGAAAAGGGGAGGGATGGTAACGAATTAGGAATTAGCAGTCCTATCCCTTTTTTCTCCCCAATGGATAAAAATTGCGTTAGGGGGAAGGGAAGGGATGAGTTTGTTGGGGCATTAATTTGGGATAAGAGGGGAAGCAAGGCAAAGAAGATGTCTTTAATGAGAGCTCTTGCCTTTTTCTGATGGCAATTGTGGTATTGTTATTGTTCTACTGGGGGAGGGTGGGTGGTAGCATACGTACATACTGTGTGTACAGCAGAGAACACACAGTACAGTGTGTACCTAGCTGGTGCACACGTATGGGCACAGTATAACAATCTCCGCCTGGAGATAACGTGCATGCACGGCTGAGCTGGGAGATTGAAAAAAGTATGGACCCAACGGCACAGCCATTCGTCAGTACTCTCACCATGAAAGTAGCCCTCTTGGTCTGCCACCGGAAACAGTTGGTTATGCGCCGTGCAATCATATACAGTAGAGCTCTTATAGACGAGCGTTGGCAAGAATGACAATAGAGCGTATCTAATCGCCGAGTGACAGCAAAAAATCTTGTCGAACTTCTTCACTTGGCACGTGAGGAGGGAACCGTCAGTGCTGAGCCGTGCTGTGCAGTCCTGTGCTTGCTGTGCTCCACGTACAGGGAGTGAGTGAGGGGCAAATCGTGACAGACAGGCGATGAGGGCAGGGTCGACGACGCCTCGACTCGAAATAAAATATCGATCCCCTGAAGAAAGGCGGTGGGTGACAGCATGCCAAAAGTCCATTGAATAACATTTCAGACACAGGGGGAAAGTAGGATGAGTCGGCGATAGAGTCAGCCTCATTTTAGACCTGATGAATGAGGGGGTATCTGTTGTTCTCACTTCTTGGTTACCATATTCATGGTGACTCAGCAGAGCATCTTTATTCATGAATAAAATTGAATCGACAGACAGGAAGTCAATCGGTTATTTTAGACGAATAATTCTAAAAAAAAAAGACAGTTCAGAGAAAGAAATGGGTCATGAAGTAGCAATTTCCGCCGGAGGAGCTGGAAATGAGGAAAGAAAGAGTAGAAACGTCAAGAAGTCGTCGATTTTTCACTTCGTCTTTTCCATCCTTCCTCTCCTCGCTTTGCTTTGCTTCATCTTTTTCCCCAGAGCGAGTGAGTCAAAAAAACCCCCTATGTCTCATAGCCTTCCCAGCTTCTCAGCTCCTCCTGCATACCCTTGGTCTCCATCAGGCGTTCTTTGTGACTCACTCTGTACTGCCTCTGGTCGCTGCCCTACGAAAATCACTTGCCAGACTCATAGTTTTCATACTTTGACAATTTGATAGATCCCTCGTATCCTTTGTGCTGCATTCAATCTGTCGCAACAACTGTGCATCAATAAAGTTCACATAGGAGAACCACAAGAGCGTCTAAGAAAGCAAATAGCTTTCATTACTTTCTCTTTCTGTCCCCCCTGCATCATTTGTCCCCCGAGAAAAATAGCTTTTTTGAGTGAGACCATGCATTTTGTAGTACTCTACGTACACCGCTTTGGCGCAAAATATACTCACTCCCACTCCTCTCTCCGGGGAGCGAGAAAAAGGCTTTTCTTACCGACTCTTTTTGGGAACAGATGAAAAATTGTCCCCTGTTCTGCAGACGGTAACGTAAGCGATTGAGTCTAACAGCTGCTTGAGACAACGTAGCTTCTGCGTCTGCTTACACGTCTTCCCAATGAGAGCACAGCAAAAACTGTTGCGCGTTGTTTCGCTTTTTATCGAGCATCTTTCCCATCCATTTATTCTTATCGTTGGCGTTGGGTCATCACCACACTGCGCTGATTGACAGCACAAGCCTTAATCTTCTCTACGGAGCACAAGCATGTACATACGGACGGACGTAGTAGAACAAGGTCAGGCAGAGGCAGAGAAAGTAATGATTCTCTCGCGTCTGCACCCCCATTCAGTGCTGTGCATAGCTTTAAAGAGAGAAATGCGTTTATCAGCGTTCAAATATCTTTTTCGTGATGTCACCGTAGACGTCTGTGAACCACTGAACGCTTCGAGAACAGCAGGGACGTGACAGAGGTTCACACGTGGCAAATTGGTATCTTTAATCAAAACTACCGTACGTAGCGTACAGAAGGGCGCATCCAATTTAGATTAGTTATGTATTAAAAAAGAAACAGCGCTGGACACAAAAGAGGGGGAGCGAAAGAATGACTTGGAGTTCTTCCTAAGACCGACGTTGTCTTGTCTTTCCTTGGAAAATCTTGATTCTCGAGCACCTGCAGTAGCTCAGCCTCAAAAGGATTGTCCATTGGGTATGTGGTCGTGTTGATGTAAATGTGCTGACTCAGATGTGACACCTCCCCGAGTGAGAACCTGCCCAAATTGCTAGTCAATCGTCGTCTCTTTGTCACCCACCAGAGCCAGAGACTCTCTACCCTGTGGTTGCACTGCAGTAGTGCAGCATGGAGTATAAGCGGGTACTAAGCACGCGCTACTTTTTTTTATTTACTTCTGCAGTTGTAGAAGTGTGTTCAAGATTACTTTCTCTGTGATGTTCTGAAATCCAGTCAGCTCATTCATTGCCAGAGGCTAAAGCGAAGCCTCCAAACACGCCCCATCCTTGTACACAGACTACGGCTGGGAGGGCGGGGGGAGGTTGTGGGGCTGCGTGGCTGTTGGGCTTGGGCTGTGTGGCTGCCACATTTATCGGAGTGTGAAATATGCTCCCCATTGCCTCCTCCCCAATGAATCGTCACGCCGATTTGGCTCTTCTGCTTGCTTTAATCCGACGCATTGTCATACATTAGAGCTGCCCTGCGGGGATTCTCATACAGACGTACTAATGGACGGGGGGGGGGTAAGGGGAG
>JAAUXU010069925.1_pt1 | contig 24392 bp, 12 predicted proteins | sample 7278151 | NCBI WGS metagenome assembly JAAUXU01 (sample SAMN14350113, study PRJNA611818) | marine sediment metagenome | isolation source: surface marine sediment (1.8m) | place: French Polynesia: Moorea | collected 2018-08 | reverse complement strand
CCGGCCCCCCGCCCCCCCCCCCCCGCGGCGGCCCGCCCCCGCCGCCCCCCTCATACCCCCCCGGCCCCCCGGGCGGGCCGGCGCGCGCTTGTCCTCAACCTCCTCCTGCTGTGTGAAGTGAAAGAGTGTAGAAGAAAAAAAAATCTCATCGACGTTTTCCTTGGTTGTTTTTTTCTGCTCTGCTACTTGTGACTGCTCAGTCTCGGTCTTGGCAACGTTGTTCGTGGGTGTCGAGGGCCGCGGCCCTCGTCAGGTGGTCGAAGGACGCGGAATCTCAGGTGCGGGCGGTCGGGCTGGTGGTGAAGAGACCAGATTTCTCAGCCATCATACTTGAAGTCATTGAGCACAGTCGACATTTTCGACTTGGTCGAGTTGTTTGTTGCAGGGGGAGAAAAAGTTGACACAATCGAGTCGCAGCCTTCAAACATTAAGGATTTATTGTTGGAAAGAATGCACAGCGCAGATTGAACTGACGGACCAAAGTACAAAGAGTAGCAGGAATTTTTTTGAATGACTGCATTTCCAACGACAAAAAAGGCACGGTTACAACGTGCAGAAAGGTTGACAACGTCGAACGTGCCTTAAGTTGTCCAAAATGGGTTTCTCTCTTTCTTTAAATTTTCTCCTCCAGAAGTTTCTCCCAAGGCGAACTATTGACAAGGTAGGGATGAGCCAGTGCTGGCCAGGGCTGCGGCGTGCCCGGCTCGGCCCGGCCGGACTCGGCCCGGCTCGGGCCGGCTCGGCCCGACAACATTTCTGACATGGGACAAGTGCTTATTGCACTGAAACAAATCCAGTCGCACTTGCCACGAGCGAAGAAATGACAGATTAGCTAAGCTGCTCTTGAAACACGCAATTAATATTGAATACGCAACTGTTGCGAGTATTTCATTCTTACGATCACCTAAGTATCTGTTTGCAATTGCCTTTAAGATTTGTTCCATTTCATCCTCTTCGGATCTGTTTTCTCAGTCAGTGCATGCACAGGCTGAGCACAGATTCGCCTGTGCGGTGCACAGACAGGTATGCTTAAGTAGCCCGAGAGCAGATTACACATCATCGATATTATCATTAAGTATACGCACTTTCTGCTCGGTCATTGTCAGATGAAAACTGCAAAAAAGTATTACCATTTTCTAACTGAGAAATACGAGAGTTCTTTAAGTTATTTATATTTGTTTCTGCAAAACTTTTATCTTACTCCATTCTTCATTAGTACTTGGACAGAAGTTTTTTTAAAGCTTATTTCTGAGAACACTATGATTTGTCTGATCTCTTCTGTCCGTTAGTTGCTCGGTACAACAGTGATGTTTATCATTGTAGCTTCCACTTGCTCAATGACGTTTGTCATAATGAATTATAACACAGCTTCAGCGTATGTAAGTGCGGACTCTTGCAAAGCAGGCGGATCAGTTGGGCCACACGATTCTCCGAAGAAGGACGAACTCAGCTGCTGTCGTGGTCGCCGATGCTTAAGGCCGGGTTGCACTCGGGCACGAATTTTCCCTTTGCGGTCGAGGTTGCGTGACCGGGTGAGCCCCGGGTTCCCTCCAGCGGCACACCAACAGCCTTGTTTGCCGTCACGTGTGACCCAGACATGACTTTATTCTTTTATCACCACATAATCCCTTATCTAAGCAACACCCCGATATAAATAAGCGTGACTGCATCCCGGAGGGCTGGGCCTGATCGGGCCCAATATGCGCAGTCGTGCCAATTTTTCAGGCAAATCGTGTCAAGTAGGTGTTGCTTATGTTGAAGATTATACGGTATTTTATTATTATTGTCGCTGTTAGTGAATACCACAAGAGCTCTGAACTGGCTTGTTGTCATTGTTGTTGGCATCGTGCGTTATGCAAGAAACGTGCACCACGCATTCAATGATGACAAATGACGAAGTCTTCAAACTGCAAATAACAGTTGCTTTTTTTGCAACAAACCAAAACCAGGCCTACCCATTTTTTGCAAAGGTCAACCTGGAGCAGAAATCGATCAGCGCATGCATAAAACGCACCCACTCGCGTGTCCCACGTGCACGGCAGCGACACGCAGTACATACTGTTATTATATACAAAAACATGCGTCAGGCGCATAATACACAAATATATATGCAGTGCTCTTTTTTCTCCGTCTGCTCGCAATTTCATCAAGCCTCGCTTTACTGCGGGCAGAGAATTTTTCTTCTCTCTTCACCCACCAAATGGCACACGCATGTGTTTAAGCACATGCAGCAGCAGCCGCGGCGCTCGCGTGCTCAATGGCTGCTTCTCAAGGGTCTGCGTCGACGGCGTCGACGACGACGACGACGACGACGACGACGTCGTCGTCGTCTCCGCCTGTGCCGGGCGTCTCGCTGCCCTCCTGCCGAAGGAAAACCACGATGAAAAGAGGCACAAAAAAATTATGATGCCGTCGGATTTTTTGTGCCAAAATGCTCTCGGGTTTCGTGCTTCCCGAAGAATGCGCCGGTCGTAATTTTAGTTTATCTCTCTCTTTACCCCGGAGGAGAGAAGCTTACGATTTTTTCCCTCTTCTCTGCTAAAGGAGCAATGAGGAAGAAGCCTTGGTCAAAACATTTCTCTGCGGCGAAGAGAAATGAAATATGGGCAGGGATGGAGAGGCCAGAGCGAGGCCTTTTTTCCCCTAAACGAATTCTCTTGTTTTCACTGAGGTCCTGAGGCTCGAGATTGGCCTCGGGCAACTTTATGCCACTGTAAAAGTAAGAGCGTTTTCTTTTATTTACGCACGCAAAGCGTCTTTCCACAACTCCGCCACAGAGTGGAAAGTTTAATTGAAAGTTACCGGGGGGTCAAAGCTTTGTTCCGGACCGGGCATGAATATTCATGCCCCAACGGGTCCCAACCTGCTTCGGATTCCAGAAGCGCGCTTTGGATGACATTCACCAATTTTCTTGAATGGGGACGAGGAAGAAGGAGTCATTTTATCGCAGCCCCCGGGGAAAAAAAGGGGTAATTTGATTGCACAAAATACGTTGGAGGAAGAAGGAGATAAAAAGGACCTCGCGCGACATCGTAAAATGCAGACCTCGTTTTTCCAGACACTTCTTCTCCTTTCTCCTTCTTAACCCTTTTTTTATTTTTACGCAGTTGCATGACTTTTAGGGCTTGATATGGGCAGGATTTTATTTTTGGGCAGAGGCATCTCTTCCTCTGGACTCAACAGATGCTTCCGAGTGTGACCTCATTCTCGCTGCCCGCCCAAAAAAGCCCAAGAAGAAGCCCGTTAGATGAGGAGAGAAGGGTCAGTGGTCATAAACGGAGAAGCCCCTAAAATGAAGAAAGTGTGACACTGAGAGAGCGAGAAGAAGCACTGAAAGCTTTTAATTAACGAGGAATTACAACTCACAGGCCAAGAAAAACAGCCAACGGGACAAGACCTATTATGGCAGCACCTCCGTCCCCTTGGAGGTGTTGAGTGAGGCCGGAAGAGCAACAAAGACTCACATCTTTCGAAGCTTCTCACCAAAGTTTTGGGGCTTTCCTAAGCTCCTTGATTGTCTTTTTTTTTTGGGGGGGGGGGGAAGCAAAGGATCTGCAAACTGATGCTGAGGAACAAAAGAACATCCAGTCATTGGAGACCGAAATCGACGAAGCAGTCAGAAGTTTTCGGCAGAATTGAAAATTGGCGTCGTCGTTTGATTGATCCATTGTAGCCTGAAGAAGCTTTTTTTTCGATCGACCGAGTTCTTCGGGCACGAGCGAAGAAGGACTGGGGATGGATGGAGGCCTGAAGACCTTTGGTGCTCCGTGGATGGACAGGGACGCCTGCAGCAAGTGCAGGATGGGAGGGCCGGATGCTGAGCAAGTGGTCCTTCGCCCAGTTCGGGGCCAGGCACATCTTTTTGGGTTTATTTGACGTGTTTTTTTTACTGACCCCCCTGTTTCACGTGCGCCTGATGGCAAAAGTCCTTACTCAGTCACTTGGCCAATTAGAATTTTGGACAAGCGCTCCTCTGGCAACGCTGTCAGCACCGCCGGCCTTCCCATCCGTGCAGGATGGGAACGTACTCGTTGTACGTGTCCCTGAGCAAGAGGATGCGGACGAGGACGAAGAGGGCCTGCCTGCCTGCCCGCCCGCTCGTGCCAGAGGCCCCGGAAAGAGCGATGACGCGCACTTTGCATCCCTTCTTGCAGTTAATGTCCTGTGCCTGCGGGAAGGATTTCGCAAACGCTACCAAGGAATTTTCCGCCACTTCCTGACCTGGACCAAAACAGAGCAGGGAGGAAACTTTCCACTCCAAGGGAGGGTCGCAGTATGCTAATTGTCAGGGACGGACGAGAGGCGGGAATTGAGTCCCTGCCCATTTTTGCATCGCCCTGCGACAATTATGTGAGCACCCATTTTTTTGGGCAGTCGCCAAACCCAAAACACCGAGGAGAGAAAGAAAAAACATTGCCCTGAGGCTGTGAAATGCTCGCCCAAAACTCCGAGGCTGTGATTGCCGCCGATCGATGTGTGGAAGGAGAGAACAAAAAAATCAAGTTTTTTTTATCTTTTGCTTCTTGCGCGCTTTGGCATTAAAAGGTAGGTGCAAAAGTGCCGGAGAAAAGGTGCTAATGGAGTGGGGAATGTGGTTGGTGGATCCCTCTTTGTCACAGCTCCGCAAGCTCGACGCGGTGGACGCGGCTGCCACGGACCACTTGACGCAGGCCTGGACGGACCACAACTCCGGTAGGCATCTTTTTTTCATCCACTTTCCTCGGTCGTCACTTGACTGAGGCAAGCACAAACTTGGGCTGTCTCGGAGGGCGCGTGGAATATGTTGCCCCGTTTGCTCAGATTGGGTGCTGCCCAAAAATGTCAAGCCCACGCTGATGCAGGCAGAAGTCGGAATTTTAGGTGGAGAATTTCAGCAATTTCGGTCGAGAATTTGAGTAATTTAGGGGACGATGATGGCATTGAAGGCTTCTTCTCCATTGCTTCGTCATCTTTCTCTGCAATTTTATCAACATCTCTTTCCAATTGAGCTCTTTTCTTCATTTTCCCACTTGTCCGGCAACGATTTATCCTGAAATTGTTGCTCCCCCCAAGGGGATTGTTAGGTTTTCAACTTATTTCTTTAGGCTTTTTGCTCGAAATTCCAGATTCAGCACTCACAAGTCAGTCAGAGGCTGAGTCAACCATTCATTGCTCTTACAGCGTGAGAATAGTTCTACAGTAGAAGTCGCTTATAAAAGAGCATCACCCGACCGAGGCCAGAGTGTTCTCACAACACATAACATAAGTGTTCTCTCATTCTTACCTTGTTCATTAGAATTAACAACGTAACAAACATAGTAGTGTAATCGTGTACTCAGAGACTTGAGACAAGGCTCATTTGTCCTTAAGGGTGAAAGAAGTTGATGCTTTTGCATTCAACCCTTTTTTGTCCACGTTCATGTTTGGATTTTGAAGCTCTCAAAATTGCGCAGGTTTTTACCGATTTTGGATGAAAATCACTCTTAAAAGCGTCTTTGAGTGTTCTTTTATGCGTTGGAATTCAGTACACAAGGAGCATTTCAGTTCCGCTCCTCAGACCTCTGTTGTCCTTACTCCGGATATGCACGAACAATCCGCACATACGAACCCACGCACGTATCGCCTTCTCGCATAAGCGGCGTCTACTGTACCCAACTCTTGTGTAACCCTTGTTCAACGCAGAATTGTTGCGCGCTCAGGCTTTTTTGCACTGTTGGCTTCTTTGAAAATTGCCGCCATTTTTCTCTTGTCTTATCGGGAGCAAATTGCTTCTGCATCGAGTCGGAGTCAACGATATTTGAGTTGTGTCGCGATAAGACAAGGCAGCCTCCTGGAGTCCTGATACTCTGAACTTTACTCCTACTCCTCGGCAGAGGTGCCAACGGGCGTCCTTCAGTGCCAGTTTCCGCAAATTTGGCATTTTTCGAAACTCTTTGGCATATTGGCAAACGCGCACGACTGAGTCACGACACTCATGTATGCCGGTTGGCTTCTTTTTCACGTCGGGGCATTGTATTTATATTTATTTAGTAGTCCGCCTCTCTTTGAAAGACGCGTGCTCAGCAGATTTGCGAATCTGGCGTGGAGTTTGCTTTTTCAGACCAATTTGGCAACTTTTTTCTCGTGGCAGTTGGCAGCGCTGCTCCCCCATTACTACCACACTACACATCTTCCAACGTGTGTTCTGGGGCTCAGCTTTATCCGCATCAAAGTGCGCACTTTATGCGTACAAGGATAAGCGCTGCAAATGTACAAAGTCTCTCTCTCTCACCACTTTGCAAGGTCGAAATCTGACGCCTCCATCATAATCATAAAAGTTGTCGCTAGTATTCAAAGTTGGCCCCGGGCATTTGAGCTTTGGGTGTAGTGCAAGGACTGCAAACAAACATGGAGCCGCTGATGTATCCTGTTTCATGCGTCTCTCTCGCCCAGACGATTTATGGGCACGCTTTTTGGGGTGCTGGAATGACCTCAGTCACACCTATTCATTCATGGGTGAGGCCGGACAAGTGTCAAAGCGGAAGTCGCCGTTTCCGGACGAAGACCTGAGCCTGATGGCTGCAGTAAGACAAATCATTCTCTGCTGCAGCCTTCAAGGCCTTGGACAGGGCCTCACAAAGGCCGAGAGCACGAGATCATGAACACTTCCAACTTGCCTACCTTCATCCCGTGATGACTCAGAGACTTTTGCTCCTGGCTTGAACATGCATAGATAAGATAGCCAAAACTGCTGCGCCTAAATTCAACATCAGTTTTCACTCCATTTTCCACTCCCCCTGATCACTTAATGCAGATTCATCCCTGTCCAATGGCCTAATTTCTGATCAGAGTCAGGTGCAAACAGTCTAAAGTGCAGATATGTTTCTTTATTGCCTATTATTGACTTGTGCTGTAGTCCGGTTACGGAGGGGTGGAACAAGACTCGTCACAAATGCTGTTAAGTCAGCATTGAAGCACTGTCCAGATCTGTCAAGTCCCCTTAACAGAGGCACGGACACGACAACCAGTAGCGGGCGGTTCAAGGACTAAAACTGCAATGATATTTGGATACTGTACTTTGCAAAGTCACATTACCTGCAGCTTGCTCAGTCTCACTGTATTAGTATAAGTTTGCTCGCACTAGCAGCAAATGAACACTTTTGACAACTTAACTAGGACGGACTTTATAAATCAACAAGTATAAAGGCTGGTATTGTCGACTAGCTCGTTTCTCTTCCTCGCAGCTAACTCGCTGTCAGGTCTTCAAGCTCTTGCCAGGCCATTTCCACCTGCTTCTGGGTGAACTGACCGTCCCACTGAGTGCAGAAGACCACGTTGGAAGCATCCACGATCTCCTGGTTCGGAGGCTGCGAGGACAGGCGCTTCATAGCCTCTTCCTCGGTCTTGCCGTCCCTCTCCACGATGCGCGCGACAGCCTCGGCTTCGGGGATGACGCAGCCCCAGACCTGCAAAGCATGAGTTCAGTGGAGTTTGGACATAACAATGACTCTGCTATTGACGAGATTTGTCTGGTGTAAAATGAGAATATGAAACTGCCTCGACACAAGAATAGAAAATGCCAGCAGCGATGAAGAGAGCTTAATGCCAAAAGCACGAGACTTAAAAGGAAAGTTAAATTTTTGGCTGCATCAATGTGTTGGGGATGGGCAGATGTTGGACTCGAATCGAAAAACTCAAGTCAGATCTGGGTCCACTGAATGCCTGACTCGAGTCGAGCAGAAGAGAAATTTGACTCACGTCCACCATTCGAATACTGCACTTCCTGCAATGGAATGACAGAAAAAGCCGGCAAAAAGTAGCTGACTTCATCTCTTAAAAGCCAATAAACGTACATTTCTACACCTTGATAATATTTTTGGAGTGCTTCGGTATATAAATAATTTAGTCACTGCTGTAGCCAACCCTTGCTCCGAAGCTGGACTGGACGTTCACAGAATACATTATGTTTGCCCGATGATAAAAAGACATGTGAGTTAATAGGCTGTAGAAAAAAGGATCAAGTGTACCTGATGGCACAACGACTCATGCCACTGCGCTTTAAGGAGCACTGCCGCATCCAACACGACAATCTTCTTGCCCTCATCCTGAAACAGCCGCCTGATCTCCGACTCGGCCAAGCGTTGGATCTCCGGCCAGACGATGCTCTCCAGGAGGCGCTGATTGTCTGTGGGTTGAGATGGGAAGTAGAACGACAACTTCGGCGAGGAAGAAGCAGCTCATATAAGAGAACAGGTGGCAACACTTCATGCAGCGAATGCATGGACTGACGTTGCAACCACACCGTCGCTACTGTGGATGCAACCGTGCCAGAAGAATCACCACAGTGGCGCAGCACATGAAAACACAGTGATCGTGCTCAATTTGGCATCAACGCAGACTAATGTAAGGTACGCATAGGGTCATCCAAAAGTAGCCTAACTTTTTAAAACTAAATTACCTGCTAAATTTATGTGTGTGACTGCAGGGTTTCAAAACCAAACCCGAGACATTGTACTAGTAACCTGAGACAGATGTACAACGGCGATGACTTTTTGTGCATCAGCTGAAAGGGGGTTGACCGCAACTAGCGTAGGCGTCTTAGATGACCACAAATGACTAAAACAAGGACAAATTGCACCTGTGCTAGTGTACCAAAAGACCTGAAACTTTATACAAGAAAACCAAGTTAATCAACAAAGTATTGTCCTACAGTGACCATATCTAACAATTCTAGGTCCAATGCGGTAAAGGTCATCAGTGTTAAGCTACGTTTGAATGACCGTGTACGCGCAAGAGGTTGCAGCACCTTTGTGGCCAAAGACTTTTGCGCCTAGAGCTCTTCTGTCGATGTTTCCATCGGGTCCCAAGACGTCCTCTCCAAACGCCTGCACCACTTGAGCCTGACACTGTGTTCCTCGGGCGTAGACGCGATGACCGAGGCGATCGCAGTCTATGACGCCGGCGCCAAGGTTGCTAAGGCGGCGGCCAATGGAGGTCTTGCCGGTGGCGCTACCGCCAGTCAGACCGATCACGTATGGAGTGTCACGTTGCCAGTGCTTCAGAGGAGGCTAGAATATCAAGAGTTTTCACAATCTCGCGTGATTCTTAGGTCAAAGTCAAAGCTCCTACCTTTAACATATGTCCCAGCATCCGGATCCTGCCTGTGCTGGAGCTAATCTTCTCCTCCTCGATGTCGCTGTGTCTGCTCGTGTCTTTCTCCATATCCACCAGGATCACCTTAAGCTGGGAGAAGCCTTTTTGGTGACGTACCTCGTTTACCTTCTCGCAACCTCGTACAGTCTCTTGGCTCCCAACGATCAACTCCAGCGATGGATCTTCGGTCGAGGGTCCGAAAGGATCAGAGATCGGGACAATCTGCAATTGCGTTTATGAGCGCTCCGACTGTACAAAATGGACTGTACTCCAAATGTACAGTACAGAAAAACACTTACGTTATACTCAAGGTCTGGATCACAGCTCCTAAGATACTCCTGCAGATGGGCAATCCTCTGCTGGCATGGAAGGATGAGCTCTGGCAATACCTTCTTCTTGATCATTTGTGTGTCCGTGACTCCTATGGTCATCTTGCGCCGACAGCGCAGAAGCGCGTCGGTCAGCAAGATCTTGTGGCCTGCATGAAGTCGATCGAACGTGCCGCCCAGCACTACAAAGTCGGCGGTGGCGGCTTTGTCGTCTTCGTCACTGTCGCTGATATGCTCTTCTTTATCGAAAGAGGGGTCCAAATCTTCCTCGGATAACACGCTAATTCTCTCTGCGCCCCTCAGGATGTCTCCGTGAGTCCCTGATGCATCGAAGTCAGGCCACAGCAATACTTCCTTGACAGTATGGTCCATCCGAGGCCTCGATTCCGTCGCCTTGAAGCCGCGCGACAGCACCATCAAGTCGATCTCGGCAGGCCCGGCGATCCTGTGCAACTTCCTCACCAGCTGGCAGGAACGGAAGACCTTAAGAGGCTTCTCCTCGTCGGGAGCGACGTAGTCCAAGTACACGCGGTGCTTTCCACGAGTTTTCAGGGCGGGCAAGCACCGGCGAAAGTGGGACGGGAGGCAGGCAGAGGGCGAAGAAGCCAACAACAGTAGCAACGAGCACCCCGAGGAGCTGGACATGGCGCCGGAAGCAGTTGTACTACCTGAGGACAAGAGAACGGGTATCACGAGTCTATCCTCAATGAGGTCTCACCATTTGACGACAGTAAAACGGTTAAAAATTGGAGCAATGCTGCAATTACCTAACTGGAGCAGTTCTTAGCTACGTTTCAGCTCTGGACATCGTAGCCAAGCAAATTCCTTAGACTGGTTGTGATGACAAGCATCATACTTGGCACCAATGGTAAAATGAGACGTTTTTGGTATGTTGCTCACGCTGGAGTGACACCTCGACGTGCATGCCCACCTTCAGATTCTGTGGCATGCAGGAGATCCACTGGGGCAATTCGCTTCGTCCTGGTTCACCACGTAACTCCAAGTCGGTTCTGGTCTCCTTATCAGTTAGTACTTCTCACCCACGATAAAGTTCACAATAAGCAAGATAACTTGTGATGACGTCACAGTGGAAAGATGTGAGACGGAACAAAGCAGTCATAGCAAGACCAAGCAATTCTGGAGAGCTCCTTGGATACATCCTGGCTTCCGTTGGTATCTCAACCACAGCTGCCTCGCCATCGCTTTTCCATTAGGCGCGTCCCTATCCCAAAAAACTTGTCCATATCAATCTGACCTCGGAAGACGTCCTCCAGGCCTCGACGGAGGCGGCGGCCGCCTCGGTCCGGCTTTTCGAGATCTCCCCGACGGGAGAGCTGCTCCGGTGAAGAAATCGGCGCCCGTCAGCCTTTACTGCCCCGTGTTGGACCCTCCACGACCGCCCGTCTCTCTCTCCATCCTTCCCTTGGCACCATGGCCGTGCTTCGCACCCACTTCTGTCAATTTCTTAAAATCAGCTGACTCCACCAGACAGAGTTGCCATGGAGCAAGTGAGCGGAGTCTGCTCGGGTGGATCATTTGCGATACCTCCCGGTCTGGAGAAAGAAGGGGCTTCCAGAAGCCTCCTTCACCATTGGAAGTGATCGTCCATCTGACGAGTGTTGCTCGGCACCGATCAAGAGTCCAGGAGGTCCAAGATGTGCGGGGAGATCTCGTTCAAGTTGATCTGATCCGAGGGAACTCCTGGCGAGCAGCCAAAACAAAGACAAGAGAGTGAGGAGGACGAGAGTGAAAAGTGGGTGGAACGTGGAAGAGAGCTGTCAAATCGACTGAGAGGGAGCGAAAGGAGACCGACGTTGGAGGCCGTGGAGAGGACAGGAGGAGCCAGGCGGGCACAAAGGCGGGCGCCATGAATCCGTCGACTGTGACAGGCCTCCGGAGACCAAGATCGCCGAACCCCGTCACGGCGGCTGCGGTCGCCAGCAGCCTTGACGAGAGTCTCGTGGACTCTGGTGGCGACGGAATGGGGAGGATGGTGGGGAGAGGGGCACACTTCGGAGTCCACACCAAGAGGACCCAGAATCCTGGGCGCCGAAGACACAACACGGGTGGTGGCGGCAGTGAGGATGACCCAGAGACTCTGATGCGGCCGCTCCATGCCCCGCCGCACATGGACAGATCCGGCTCCTGGGGCGGCGTCAACGAGAGTGACGAAGAGTTGGAAGCTATAGCCTTTTCTGTGAACCCGGAGACTGAGGGCGTTCGAGGGGAATCGTCCGAACGCATTCGCACGTCGCGGCAGCGGAGACACGCCGACCAGCCCAACGGAGGACCCGCCGAACAGTCTGCCGACCCCTCCGAGGAGAACTTCCGCCGTCGTCTGGCCTTTTTCTTCATGGACCCTGTCCAGAAGTATCGCGCACGCCGCCAGTTTCCCTGGAAGCTGGGCATACAGTTCCTCAAGATCTTTCTGGTCACGGCTCAGGTGCTGGTCTTCGGTAACTACCGCTACGCGCATACCAAATATTACGGCGACAACAAAATAGCGTTCGAGCACCTCTTCCTCAAGGGCTGGGAGTCGGTGCGAGAAATTAACTCTTATCCTCCAGCTACTGGAGCCTTCGCCCTCTATCGTCGGCAGACCTTTTATGATTACTTCGACTATATGGCGCACACGTTCGCGCGGTTACCGGAGGTCACAGTCAATCCAGTGTTTGCAAACACCTCGTTTGACTTCTGCATTGAGCAATTCGCCGAGGGTCAGGTCTACCCCAACCTGTCTTGGACCATCGACTTCACGGAGATGGAGCACTCAGTTCGGTGTCTACCTATTGATAAAGATGACCTTTTCAACATATCCAGCAAGGACTACTTGGTATCCAAGGAATTCGACGTCCCATGGGACACGGTCACTTGGATGAGCATCAGCTTTACTCTCCATACAGTGACTTACACGAAGTTGGGACCGCTATTGGGGCCGGAGTGTTTCGCCTTCGTTACTAAGATACTGTTCGACAATTCCGATTACGACGGCCAGATTCCCATCAAGCTAAATATGGAGCCTCATCGGATGCTCTGCCCTCAGCCTCGTGTTGTTGCCACCGCCGTGGCCGTGGTCGTAAGGATACTTAACTATGCCGTCATCTTAATTTGTGCGGCCTCCTTCCTGCTCTGCCTAAGGGCCTTGGTGAGGGCCCAGATGCTCCGGCGAGAAGCTGAACAGTTCTTCAGGACGAAGTTTGGATGGTCTCTGACGCATGGAGAAAGAATGGAGTTCTTAAATGGATGGTAAAAAGCAGGCCATTTAGATTTATCTGTCATCATCACGACTGACGTTCACCCACCGATGATCTCTCTCATTACACAGGTATATTGTGATCCTGATCAACGATCTCTTGATCATCGTCGGCTCCATCATGAAGGAGCTCATCGAGACGCGACATACGTTTGGAGACCTATGGGACTTTAGCAGCTTGTTTCTGGGCACGGGTAATCTACTCGTCTGGATCGGGACCTTGCGCTATTTGGGCTTCTTCCAAGCCTACAACGTCCTCATCCTGACAATGAAGGGTGCGCTCCCAAACGTGCTGCGCTTTCTCCTCTGCGCCGCCCTTATCTACCTGGGATTCGTATTCTGTGGATGGATCATTCTGGGGCCCTACAACTTCAAGTTCAGAACCATCCTCTCCACGTCGGAGTGCCTCTTCTCTCTCATCAATGGTGAGAAAAATGAGGTTGTCTCAGTACTAATCAAACGAGCGCATTCATCTTGAATTTTTGCCCACCCACTCACCCTTTTTATTTACAGTTGCATATATATTTTTTACTTTTTTTTTTTGCAGGCGACGACATGTTTGCAACATTCAGCGCCGTGCCCGAGACCAGCCGCATCATCTGGAGCTTCTCCCGCCTGTATCTCTACGTCTTCATCAGCCTTTTCATATACGTCGTGCTCTCGTTGTTCATTTCCATCATCATGGACACTTACGAGATCATCAAGGATTGCTACAAGAACGGCTTCCCTGCGGAGCGCATGCATGACTACTACCGGCGTGCCAAGTACGAGCCCGACCCGGCTATCTTCGGAGCTCTCGGCGTAGGCGGTGACATCGTCCCCGGGACTGTCCGGACCAACTCCGTAAGTGGCGTAAGAAACATGCTCTTCAGGAACTTCTCCACCCTCGACGCCTTTGCCACGGAGTTCAGGGGAGCCAGCAGCAGCAGCAACAACAATACCGCGAACGAGAGGACGCCTCTGCTTAGCTAAGGCGAAAGAGAACAGTTTTATTCACCCGACGTCATCGCATGCCAAAAAGAACCCCACGGTATAACTTAACTTATCCAAGCTGAATAAGCGAAGACAACAGAGTCATTAAAGGTGTAGCAGGCTTATGTAAATTTAAGCTATGCACAAAGACGCAACTGCATCAGCACGTACAAGAATCACAAAAATAGCTGTAATTCTCCTCCCCCACCCGAAACCTTCATTCTCACGAGAACCCAAAGCAACTACAAAGTAGACCCACATAATCAAGGTTAGATTAGGACGTAGGTACGAGGATGTCATGTAATGATTTCGCTTCCGTAAGTACATGCTGTCGACATAGAGTAAAGCTTCGGTCGGAGGTTGGTGTTGTGCTAATTCAAAGATGCGTTGAGTCCTTGTTTTCCGCTTATGCTTTGCATCGTCCGGATGGATATATGAGAGTGGCGCCTATTCTGCTAATGTATTACCTCGGCAACTGTTAAAAAGGATGTCTGTCTACCTCTGATTGTATATACTATATGTAAGATTTATGGAGAAACCTGTACGGAGAATACAAAAATCTCAGACTGTGCAAGGACCTGTTTGTCAGTCGAAGTCTGGTCAGGGTCCAACATGGTGGTGACGAGACGCAGCTTCCAAAATATTGTTCCTGCTCCAAGGTCTTTGCGACTAACAAGTGTATTATACAAATTGCACAGCACTGATGACTGGATAAGTTCATCAAGAACTTAATGGATTTATAGATATATATATATTCTACCACACGAAACAACATTCTGGTCGAAATCGAGTAAAACGAGCCGGATGACGTCTGTCAACTCGTGAAAATGCTGAAAATTCTAGTGTCAACGCATAAGATCATGTTTAGGTTAGGTACTCGTTCTCACGGCACTCACAGGTGCGCTCGTGCTCCTTCAACTGCTCCGCCAAGAGGAACCTCTCGCCACAGTCCTGGCAGCAATGACGCCGGAAGTTGGTCGGAACGTGCTCGGTCTTGTGCAGTCTCAGCTCCTCCACGTCGGCGAAGTCCTTGCGGCCGCAGACGCCGCATCTTGTCGACTTTATATCTTCATTGTAGAATTGACAGTCCCGGAGCTGCTCCAGATCGCTGGGCAGTGGCGTGGGCTCTGGGACGGCCAGCGCGTGGCGCTTGGCGTAGTGCTGGCGCAAGTCCCTGTCACTGTAGAAGCCCTTCGTGCACAGCAGGCAGTCGTCGTAGCGGAAGGGGTTGATCAGGGGCACGCCGGTTATGTGCCGACGCCAGCGCGTCAGCGGCTTCTTGCCGCGGTGAGTCTCGGCGAAGAAGGCGTCGACGTCGAAGTGATCTTCGTCTGAACTTGGCACCACCTTGTTGGTCGCTCGCGTGACCCTCCGGTCGCTGTTGGAGCTGGGCATGGTGCCACAGGCAAAAAGCGACGCAGTCCAGCTCTAGACAAGGGCTCACTTCTCGGCCACGCAGACTCACAACTGACGTCGAGCTGTAACGGCCAAGGCACTCAAGTACTCGTATCTGGTACTCACCCAGGTAATCGGCAGGTAGCGCCGGAATTTGGCGACCGCTGCGGGACTCAAATCGTAGTAGGCAGTGAAATCCGAATAATGCATCAGCGGTTAATAGCTTTTCAGGTCAAATTCTCAACTCTAAACTTTTTTAGCAAATTTAGGTGTGTGTGCTTCTTTTAAGTCTGTTAATGTCATTCAACATCGCTGAAGGGGTCAAAACGATGAGGCTGCAGCGGCAAGACTCAAAATGCGAGAAAGATGTCATAAACCTAAAAAAGTATTTCTCCAGTCTACCCAAACAAAAAATCATTTATGACATAAGTTCTTCTCTCTAAATAAAACGGTGATGCAACCTAGTACGGAAAAGTATAGTTCAGAACAAAGTGTTGATAAAGTCTCCTAAAAATGTATTGTACAATGCTCCGGATGTTCGGTGGATGAACGTGTTGTTACTCAATTCGGTTAAAAGATCAATGTTCTTACTCTCCGGCCATCACTGGACCACTCAGGTAACGATACCGAGGTCAGCAGACGTGTGCACTGCATGTCTCCGTTGTACGTAGCATCAGGTTACTCTGTTGGACACATACAGTCGTCGGTGTGGGACGACTTTGGTAAAGTCGTCCATGCATCAACAGTCGGGAGGAGCGACCTCTAGTTCAGCCAGACGCACGCCGACGTCGCCGTCCAGCTGTCCAAAATGGCGCTACAGCCGGTCGTCTCACTCTGGTGCCTGTTGGATGCAGGCCCCGTCCACCTCGAGGTCACCGACGGCTGCAGGACCAACGGCCTCACGATGTGTAGCGCGTCCGCGTTCCACTGGAGAGTGTCCACCTTGGCGCATCTGTGGCGTGGTTGCCTTCAATCTGCTTTAGTGGCCCAGATACAGGGAGCGTTTGGCTCACCAGCTTAATCCGTTCCAGACAAGACCGCTGTGAACGGGATCGAGGGTATTTAAGACGTCTGGCGTTTTTCGGACCCTCTTGGCTGGACACTACTTTTTAGTGTTTGGCAGGTTTGTTACACTGTCTTAACTTAAGCATTTGTTACTTACGACCGTCCCTGCTAAAAAGACTTTTAAAGCTGCAAATCTGAAGAGCAGGAACCAATTGGAACGAATGACGCCCATCTCCGCGGGCTTAGAGAGGACCGGATGCATAGAGAGGAACGTTTGTGAACCGGGGCTCAACTGTCTCATCATAGAGCTTGAGAGCATGGGCGGGGAGGAGGTGGTGACGGACTCGGACATGCCGTCACTGCCAGGGTGCAGGAGAGGAGCAGCCGTCAATCGGGTCCCTCTTCAGTGGTGGTTGAAGCTGCACGAACATGGGTTTCGCAGTCCAGTCCAGGGAGGGTCAGCCAGCCAGAGGAGGTCGTGAGATGCCCCTGGAGTCCTCGAGACAGATCCAGATGCTGGTGCCGAACCAGCACCAAAAGAAGGTGGCATTTCAGTCTCGACAGTGCCATTCAAACAGCTAAGGCAGATTTGATTGAGAACCAACAGCAAGATCCTTCTTAACATCCGGAAAGATGAAGGAGCTTTTCAGAAAAGAGATTTCCATAGCTTATGCGTAGCTCATATCACGAATACCTTGTTTCATGACAGGCGTCGAGAGCGGAATTTTAGGTGCGATTTTTGGTCGAAACTACTTTTTTTCGGCTTGTCAAGAAAGACCAAAATGGTTTTTTTTTTCATTTACTTGATGTGTCGGTTTAATCGGCTAAAATATTTTCTTGACTGTACGACAGAAGTAAAAATATTTGCATTTCAGGTTTCAGCCCCAGCGTTTTTGACAAGTTTGGCATTTTACTCGTGATTACGCACTGTAACTGTGAAAAACCTGTCGACAATATTTTCTGGCGTAGAATTTTAAACAAATATTCTTAAGTCGACCTTTTCTCAAGTAAGAATTCTCCACTTTTCCCGTCCTGCCCTTTTTTCTTTGCATGCTCCCCAAGGACTCGTCCGGCTTCGTCCCCGGTCACACGTATTCCATCACCTTGGTGCCCAAGACCTCTGGCATTTCTTCGCCCTCAGGTCCGATGGAGGCTATTGCTAAGATATCACATTCCTATGACAGCGTTGACGTGGAAGAGAAACTCGTTTGCTACCTGAAGTCATGTCTGCGTTTGCAAGGAGATGAACAAAAAATCTTGACTTCCCCCAGAGCATCTCCGACGCAGACTTGGGACTTGTTTGCCACAAGTGGGACAGTTGCTGTCAACTGCTGCTGGTGTGACGGCGCGCACATGCGGAGCAACCTTCACTTCGAGGTCTCGGACGTCTCCGTCAATCACGGGCACTCCAGACAGGGATCCCCCCCCCCTCGGGGAAATGTGTGACTTCACCCTGTTCTCGTCGCATCGTGAGCACGAAAAAAAAAGAAGCAAGTGAACCTTGAACATCACCGAATATGATTCGGTCCGGAGTTAAATCCGCAGATCATGCTTAGTCCGTGTTAATCTGCCAAATCGCCCAAGTTTTTGCATGGACTAAGCCATCTTTAGCCGAGAATGGGTACTTTCCACTCCATAATGAGCTTCCTGCGGCAGATGAGATATGAAATAATCCTTGGCTCTCAAATCTTGGTACTCTGAGTGGAGAAGAGCTGTGGCACCATCGCTTAAGCGACCGTGAAATATGTCTGAGCAGCCTCATCCGCGATCTCCACAGAGTGTGACTTAGAACGTAGAGACAGCTCATGAAGAGAACCTTTTCTTTCTCTGTATATCTGACTAAGCGTTTCAGCTGTATCATTGGGCGCCAAAACAGACGTGAAGGCGCTCCTGTTTAATGCATGTGTTGGGATGGGAAGCAATAGAAAGCTTGCATACAATATGAGCAGCCTGAACAAAAACAGCAGCAGCGACTCCGGCGACGCCAAGGATGGGTTGGGCGCATCCCAGGTGAGGCAGGAAGCAGCTCTCCTCCCCCCCCCCTCGGCCGCCGCCTCCTGGGCTCACTTGACAATATGAAAAATGCTTTAAAAGTCTGTGGCTTTCCCAGGGGAGAAGCCGATTCAACCTAAGAAGGCATCTCTTCATCCTCTATCGTAGCACTCTGGAGAATGAATTGTCAGAAGTCTCAAAAAGTGGTGCATGAATGGAGCTGCTTTTTAAGAATTCCTGAGATCCTGGATGAACACAAGTTTATGCAGATAACAACAAAGCCACAGGCACACAAGAGACCAAAGAAGAAGCGCTTAAGGATGCCCGGGAAGGGCTGCAAAATTTTGCGCTAAGTGAATCTCCCATTTCGCGGAAAACTTTTCCTCGGGCAGGTGGTTGGTTAAGGTTTGAGGGTTTCTCTTCCTCCCTCCTGTGCCAGAGACCCCGAGGAATTTCCCCGCCTTCTTTGCAGATAAGGGGAGATTTTCTTCGGATCTGCATATTTCTCGCTCGTGCATGCGGAAACGGATGAGAACGGGGGCGAAGGACGATCTTTTGCAAAACAAACTGCCAAACTGTGCGCGATTTATGCATGCCTAAGTGATTGAGCGCATTTTCTGACGAGACAGATAAGAATAAGAGCGGCGGGCAACAAAGAATGTCACTCTGATCGGTACAAAAGGTTGGCTTCTTCCATGCTCCCCTCCCACCCGCTTAGGGCACGCCCCACAGAGGGGCGGGAAACTTGGCCAAGTGTAAGCGCGTCCTTCTGTGGAGGCAGCGGCGTCATCGAGATTCTCGTCGGGGCGTCAGTGATGGCGGGGCGATAGGATTTTAGGTGATTTCTTATCTTTTGGCCTTTCGCTCATTTCAGGGGTCTGCGACACGTTCTTGACGCATTTTGGCACCCGTTCTTGACACATTTTGGCATTTTGCGACGTGCTCTTGACGCCCTCCTCAAATCTGCTGACTTGTTTCCAACAGAAGGGCAGTTTTGGGCACGCTCATTGCTGCATTGAGGAGGCCGAATGCAACTGTGAGAGCCGAAGTGGCACGTGACCTTCCCCGCCCTGAACAATAACTGCTGCCAGAGTGGCTGCATCATTGTGTTGCTCTGACTGAGCCATTTGCAAAGTCAAGCACTTCGCACCATTGTGCAAATGAAGCCGAAGACTGGAGTGGATCTTGATCACGTCATCAGACGCTTGATTCGGCCAATTTTGGCACTAGAAGAAAAAGTCACCTAAAAGTCCGGCCTGTATTGATTGGGCTATCGGTGTCTCTGCACAGCTTCGATTGAGGTGCTCGAGGATTAGGCTCAATTTTCTCGGGCTGTTGTGTTTTGCACCACTTGATCGCAATCCTCTTGTGCAGCTTTGCTGCCCTGCTTTGTGCAGCTCATCATCATCGTCATCATCATAATCGATCGATCGATCCTTCCCCTCCTTCCTCTTGTTTTCTCTGCGGACACTGATGATCTTCTGACCGGTTAGCTAAGCCAATCGCTGGTGATGAACAGTAGTGATGCCTCGGGCCTCGGGCCTCGGGGCCAAAGCAGTTTTGCCCATTGTGGTGGCAGATGAGAAGAAAAGTCCTTTCTCCACTGAATTGGCAGCATTTCGGAGTCTAGGAAATGTGAGCCTATGAAACCTTTGAAAGAAAATCTGGCAAGGAGAAAACGTCGAGAATGGATGAACAGCGTAGAAGTACAGGGTGATCAAAAGAATGCGTGAATTCTTTTAGGCCCGGCTTGCATAGGCACGTCTCATTGGTTCTGGCCCTTCTCAAATTTGCTAGTCTCTTTAGTGTTTGAGTGCGAGAGCCATTCACAGCTGACGACTCCTCCAGTCTTTGGGAAACAGTTGTGCGTGCACGCAACATTTCATCCTGTGTCAGTCCAGTTGCACAATCCTCAGCCAAAGACGTGCACGCCAGCTTGAACATCGCTCCAGAAGCAACGACCACGGAGATTGGGCACATTCTTTCCTGACCCATTTCTGCCCGCTTGGGTCGGGCTGGCTGGCAGGCCCGGATGCCCTAACTTGCCTATTCCAGATCCTCTTTTGTCCTGACAACCAACTGTGCTTTCATGACCTGAACTGTTGGGTAGTCTTGTCGACCGCTCCGCGATCACTTTCCGGGACGAGAAAGTCACAAAAGCACTGGAGAGGTGTGGCGGGCTCGCCCAATGCTGTGGCCCGCGCCATCACCAGTGCACAGGTGAGCGAGCCCGAGCCCCCAGGTAGATTATTGGCCAGGGCGATGCAGAAGAGCCAGGAGCAGGAGGCAGACAACGAGAGCATTTCACCTCGGGGCAACCTCATCATCCATCATGGCCTAATGGTTTTCTAAATGGAATAAATCGCCCTCATCCCAACTCTCCACTGCTAATCCTCATGAATAATTTCCCGATCGCTCTTTTCGCCACGCGTTTTCCCCAGTTTTTAAGTCGACTCCAGACGAGAAAAATGCCCGGGCCAAAATGCCCGGCCAAATGAACCGTAAAATGCCAAAATGCGTGCCAAACGCCCATCAGTTTTGTCGGACACACACGCACACGCGCACACGCACACGCGCACACACGCTATGCCAGGAATGCATAGATTATTACATGCACCTATGCAAACTATTATGCATTGTGCGGCTTGCGCAACTTCCTGGCATCCCCAGCAGCTTTCTTAATTAAGGAAGGCTCCACAAGAGTCATTCCTGGTATGACACGGGAGAGGACAAGCATGAAGCCGCTCAGATTTGCATAATATTGTTCTCCCAGGTGCATTTGTGACTGAATTTCTGAGTGATTCACCTGAAGCCTTTCTTTGCTTTCAGCACATTTGTGGCTTTGGCGTGCAAAAATACGCGAAATGTTCACTTTTCAGCTGTTCACGCCGCTAAACAACGCGTGACTCCTGAGTGAGTCACCTAAAGTCTGTCTGTCTTTCATTCCGGGTCCGGAGAGGCTGACAAATCCGCCGCAAGTGGCGAAAATCGCTACCGGCTTCGTCACCATTGGTGCAACTGTCGGTGCTGAACTTTGCATTTGCCATCATTGTTATTTAGCATATAATGGTACGTACAAATGGAGAATATTTGTTAAGTCTTCTCGGCGTTTGAGAGTAAACGAAACACCTCTGGGGGCATTTTCCAGCTCTCCACGGCCGCAGAAGCACGACTGAACTCTTCAAGTTTGAGAGTAGTTGAGTGGTGCGGAGGTTGTGGCTCGATGGCAACGCGTGTTAGTGCCAAATTTGGCCAAAGACTGGGAAAGCGTGGCATTTTTGACGGTGCCAAACCTGGACGACACCTTCGACGGCCATAAGTAGTCTTCCATTGTCACCACTCATGCACCCACTTCGTCGTCAGATGCAGCAACCTGAAGACACCATCACCCATGTCTGCGCAGTCCTTCAGGCCGGCAGGCCTAGGCACGGAGGCCTACAACGTCAACAAGGAGTCAAGTGGGCCTACCAGAACGCCTGATGAGTTTCTTCTCTGGAAAGTGCACGGCAAAAAAGAGAGTGTTGAGGTGTTGCATAATTTTGCCAGCACCAAGGGTCGTTCCAACCCTCCCGTGAGAAACGTTTCGGCACCTGCTGGCCCAACATCACCTCCCTCCTGACGGAAACTAATTTGAGCATGTCAAGGAGGACCGTGGAAACATCAACACGCCCCATAAATGCAAGACGAGCTGCTCTGCCAAGCATTTTCCAGCCGGAGAACACGACCAGAGGGTCCAGAGTGGAGTTGGTCTCCACCGTCGCTGACGGCCCCACCGGCGTCAGCTGCTGACGACTGCGTGCGGGGTGGAGAGCAGCTAATTACTGGCTCAGCCCGTGCTCCACGCACCTGGTCTCCAGCATCTAAGTCTAGAATCTAGAGCCACTCTTTGGCAGTCGTCTGAAGGCTTGACTCTTGAGGCAACATGCAAAAGTTTTACCATCAACTCTTCATCCAGGAGCAATTTTCGTCTCATAACAGGCAACACATCTGCCCTTCATGGGCCTGCGGGCAACTTGGGCCCCAAGGCAAACAGAGCCTTTCTTCTGCTCACGAAATTAGGCAGGAAGCAGTCAGAGTGCTGAGCTCCAGACATCTCCTGACGCCTTTTTTCACCCCTCTCCCCTGATGGATCTGAATGGACAGCCTGATTGACCAAGTGCGAAATTTTGATGCGGGCAGAGTTGCAAATTTAACGATGGAGGCGGCCTTGGCGACGATGATCAGATGGACGCAGCAGCCGTCAAGACCTGTTGGAGAAGCTCACTTTATGTCGCCATCGTGAGTCTTAATACCGGCAATAACGTTTTATCCCTCTTTCTATGCATGTGTTTGTATGTACGTACCTATGTACTGGTTATGTGATGCAGCGCGATCTATCTTTTTGGCACACATTGCACAGTTGTGAGGAAGCTATCGATGGTTTTCAAGCGTTGCCATGTCTCGCTTTTCTGCACCCATGTCCGGTCTGTGCACAATTTCAGTTGGACCCCCCAGTATGCACATGCATGCATTCATGCACGCGTGCACGTATTTATGTATGTTGTAAACCTACATGTGTGTGAGTGCGCTCAAGTCCAGGTAGGCAGCACGATCAAGGTGACACCCGAGGCAAATTGAGTGAATGAATGAGCGAACCAACTCGCAAAGAGATGATGATTTCCCAGATTTTTCTAACGGGAGAGAGAGCAGAGGGGTAATTTTCCCCTGCCCCCCAGCAGCTATTTTGAGAGAACAACTCATTCTGGCGGACTGGGGAAGGAGGGAAGTTTTTTTAACTTTGACTTTGTGGACTTTTTCTTCCTCCCCAAATTGTTTCCTCCACTTTTTCCCTGCGATCTCGAGAACAGTTTTGCATTTTCGCCAATTTTTGGCACTGCCAAATCTTCCCACGTCAGTATTCGACTCACAATTTAATTTCCTCCAGTTCCACTGAAATCAAGCTTCTTTTTTTTTTTTTTCGCACTCAGACTTGCCTCAAATCGCATTTCTGCTGTGAACAAAGAATGAGAGGGAGAAGTGGATTTTTCGACTCGTCTGACGTCTCAAGGTGTTTTGCATGCGACCGAGTTCTTAAGGCGCGCTCGCACCCGGCGCATTTGTCCGGGCGCGGAGCGGGAGTCGCTTCCCTCGGGGACTTTTGCGCCCGTTCAACCGCGCCCGCAGCCTCGTGACGTCGTTTTCTTTATGGCTCTTGACTCCTCGTTTCCCTTCCTTTTCCTACCTTTTTGATACGAATCTCGATTGATGGAAGGTCCAAGACAGCTGCTGCTGCCGCCGTCGCTACCGCCTTGGACGTGGACGCGGCCGAGGAGTCGTAAACGGAGTTGTTGGCGCGCTTAAGGCCGCGTTGACGTCGCGATGCCCGCTCCACTCGGTCCGAACAGGGCCAATCAAGGCCCGTGCAAACGTGACTTATATGAAGGCAGTAAAGAGTGAACAATGCGACGTTTCAAGCAATTCAGGCCAAACTCGTACCTTCTCACCCATCTCAGAGGTCCTTTGCTCCCAGACTCCCAGTTGACCCGCACTTTGTCAGTGCTCTACCGGGTGTCCGGAAAGTCTTCCAGTCATTGTCTGGCAACCCTGACCTTGTAGGAAAGATTTGGGTCGATCTTCGACAAACGGACACTTGTATCCCAACCTCTAACTGCCGAGATTGATCTTGTCAAAGTCATTCCCGCCGGGCGGACAAGGACTTTCTGGACACCCGGTAACTGCTGAAATGATCGAGACTTATATGAAGAGACTCTTATGGAGTTCTTGCCTCTCCTCAGGGACGCTGAAAAATACTTTTCTCTCTCTCTCTCTAAGGATCGTTCATGGATTCTCCCTCATTTTTCAACCTGCCCATTAATTAGCTATGCAGACAGAAATGACTGAGACACGAAAGAGAAATTTTCATTTTCACTCACGTCTCCTTGTGCGCACAATGCTAAAGAGCTGAAAAATGATAATTGCAATTTATGTCTGAGGCCCCAAACAAGCGAGCGGGCGAGCTTGCGTAACAGGGAGGTGCCGCGGAATGATAAATTTCTGCGTGGTCTTCACATTCTCTTCTCCCCTCAACTCCTTCGTCGAGAGCAACCAGGACAGGTGTGTTGATCCAACTCTTGCAAGGAGTAACCAGCATTGACCTTCTGCCCCGGCTCAGGGGCCGCCAAAGCGGGTGTTGCAAACAGGTTCTGGCGAAGGCGGTCAACATTTTGTGTGGAAAAGAAGAAACAAAAAAGAGGATTTGCATTTTATCCATCGACATCTCCGTCGTCACCCTGACTGTGGACGAGAGCACTGGCGACAGCACTGCAACTGTGGCCTCCTCAAAGAGTGTTTTAGCT
>JAAUXU010067772.1_pt1 | contig 24393 bp, 23 predicted proteins | sample 7278151 | NCBI WGS metagenome assembly JAAUXU01 (sample SAMN14350113, study PRJNA611818) | marine sediment metagenome | isolation source: surface marine sediment (1.8m) | place: French Polynesia: Moorea | collected 2018-08 | reverse complement strand
CCCGCCCCGCCCCCCCCCACCCCCCCCCCCCCCCCCCCCCCCCCCCCCCCCCGCCCCGGGGGCGCGCCCCCCCCCCCCCCAAATACCCTGGAGAAACTCGGAAAATCCAGGCAGCATTTTTTTTTGTAAACATCCTAGTGACGTTTTTAAGGATTTCATCACACTGATTGCTGCTCCAACGAGATTGTAGCACAACTTTTATCAGTCACTTTGGTGACGTTTCTTGCTTCAAGTTGGAACCAAGAAGAACCAGGCCTTGCTCACCTCTTCCTGGTGTGCACACACAGAGAAATGCCAAGGAAAATCCAATCTTTGTCGGGAACATTTCCCATTCTTACCAGGAAATGACATCTCGAAGGGAATTCTTTTTTTCTTCGGATGTCTGTCCTGCCAAAAAAAAGTTTTTGAATTTCCTGGAAAAAAAAAAGAACCTCAACCCGCCCGTTGACCCTTAGTTTAGGCTTAATCGAAGCACAATTGTGCCATAGCAGAGAACAAAGAGTTCTTCATTTCACACGTGCTGACTTTTGACCCCGACTGCAACTTTTTCGATCTATGCAATGGCTGAATATGCATGTGGAGCTTCTGCGTCTCTATGCAGATTTCGCCTCGTCGCGGAGTGGTTGACTTCCCTCGTCTTTGACACCGTTCTCCTCGTAGCAGAGCTTGCGTTCAACTTTTGGCTGGCGCTTCTGCTCAAAGACCAAGTGAGTGCAAACGTATGCATGTAAATATGCGTATTAGGCTAGACCAAAAAACAAAAATTTTAGAATTTGGCTCAGTGCACCTCAAGGTTTCTTACCTAATGCCAAATGGTGAAGATGTAGTGGAAAAAAGCCCCTTTTTCGACCCTGCTGTGCTGCAATAAAGTTTCACTACATAAGTTCAGTGTAGACTAAAGTGTTCTGATTTGGAGGACAAAGCTAAACACACTTTGTGTCCATTTTCATTTAACTGCAGTTCAGCAATTTGAAAATTAACTAAGCAGGTCTAGCTTGCAATATTGACCTAACACTCATATGTTCTGTGTACATAAGGCTGACAGGGGACCCCAAGGCTGATTATTTCTCCATTCCACATGACTCTTCAAATGAAGTCAAAGAGATAAAAGAACACTTGGTCTAACCTAAAACATGTAATTAATTATACAATGTGCTACAGCCTTGGCGATGATGCAGTCTCTTATGTTGTGTCTTCTAAGCGATTTGATCATGATGCCCGTTTACCGCAGGATCGACGTCCTCAGTACCAGGCGATCCTTTGCCTATTCTTCGTGCCTTCGTTTGCGAATGCTCTGGCCTGGGTCAAGCTATCGCGTCACTACCCGAAGGTCGGGTTCTTCTTCATGATGGCTGTGACATTCTTTGGCTTTCCATCACCGCTCTTTGTGTGCGTAAAATGCAATGATCAGTTCGTATGCCGCGAAACAAAGATAAATGATTTTCTTACAGATACATCTGGCACCTTTACCTGAGCGCATTCTGCCATCAGGCAGAATCACAGAGGTCCAAAATATTGGCCAACACGTTAAGGATGATGCAAGTGAGTTCCACACATAGAACCGTGTCTGCTGCGCACTCGATGCCTCCTCTCTCTTTGTAGGCGTGTTGCTCGTCGCTGCCCTTGCTCATGCTCAACACCTACACCCTGTTGAATCTGATGAAGGTGGAGGGTAGAGAAAAAGACGCCCTCAACATCTCTCAGCTCACGAGACACCTAGGAGAAGGTATTAATGGTAAATGTCATTCGGACGTCGTCTCTTGTTGGGGAAGAGTTCGTCATCAAGGGAGTATTCGAGAACATCTTACTAATGCGTAGCATGGATAATGACCGCTTGGATTGTTTTGTGGCCAGTGTCCATACTAACACTGTGATTCAAAGTATTGGTGCTGCATGTGATCGTACTGCATTTACTTGTACTCCAGCAGTTGATGCTTGACGTGTGATAGTCACGAAGACGCCCTATGTGTTTCAGTGAATGTGCATGGATTGGCTGCGCTTACGTCGCTGCTGAACATCTTGCGAGCTGCTTGTCTGTTCAACGAACGCAAGACCTTCACCCTTCTCTTCGTTATGGTTGGGTACCCATTTCTTCTCTTCACCATCTTGTCAAGGATCGCCGCCTTGACTGTCATCACGTGCTTCATGGACGTGTGGTGGACAATCATCCTCGTGCTCGGGTAAATCAGTGTCATAATAGTATTCGTGTACCACCAAGTGTTGTTGTACTTCTACTGCTACTGCAAGTGTTTTTGTACCACTACGAGTGTTTTTTGTACCACTGCGAACCGTACGTGCACTTGTACTTGCCGTCGACGTCGTAGTACTGACCGTTCCATCATTTATTCCAGACTGGTTCTGACAAATTTGGCCCTATACTACGTGTGTCGCAAGACGTCGACCTATCCTTCGTCGTTGCCGTCTTCGCCACCGCCCTCGGCCCTGTCGAACTCACTCGGACTGGAGCAAATCAGGGGTGACATCGAGGAGCACGTTGAGTTGAGATCAAAGTAAGATAGTGCATCCGTTTAAGGAGCGTAATGCTGCAGTTATCAATGTTATTATCATCACTGTCGCAGGATTGTACACGCCACAGAGTCTTCTGAGGTGGGAAGCAGCGACAGCAGCAACGAGGACGTCAACTGCTGCAACGCCACCCAGAAGAGGAGGGCTGAACAGGAAGGCGATAGGTATGAAAGAGCACAGTTACATGGTAGTTAAAGATTGGTGCACTCACCCATGACGAACCCCACTCCACTTTCTCATAAAGTGAGTCCTGCGGGGGCGGGGAAGCAGTTTTAAACGTGCACCTGGTCCCTCGGCGCCCATTCTACCGTCAGCTGCCGAAGCTGGTCCTGTTGAGCCTCTGCTCGGCGGTGGTACCGGCGGGATACACCAACGACTATCGCTCTCATCACCCAAGGATCAAGGGCGGACTTTTCATCCTCCTCAACTACATCTTCGACGGCCTCTGGATCGGCCTTGCTCTCGGATTCACCATCGTCAATGACGTGCCAAATACATTTCATGGCGTCTCTTTGCCCCAGCCATCGCTCAAGTTGGAAGTGAGTTCATTCTCGACGCTTTAGAGTGCTGTACAGAACGTCATGATTTGCTTGGGTGCGCGAATTTATCAGGTTCCCGGCAGTAAAGTGATTGTACAAGCCGGTGGCTTCGACGTCGCGCTAAACCTGCCCAACACACGCCTCGACTTGGGTTCGATGCCCTCGGTCTCGGCCACCCTCAACACTGACTCCACAGATGTACAGGTGGGGGTGATGAGTGTTGTGGATATGGGTAAAAGTTGATTCTGACATGCTTCCAGCACGCCATCATCATCCCGCTGGTGTTGGCAATGATCGCATTTCCATTCGTTGTGATGCGCGCAGCCATGATGGAGCTGGACTGCTTCGTGGCGAGAAAGAAAGTCTTGGAAGAAGGACATTATCATGGATCTACTACGGACGAAACCGATGGGCTCATAGGGGTGAGTCGCATTGATCCTGAATCGTTATATACACTCTGATAAAATTAACTTTTTTCCCCTTCTCCCTCCTTGTCTTAGCGTGACCGCTCAATCTCGCTCCATGACACGGTGAGGGCCAACTCGGAGAACAAAGAGCTCAAGTCCCGCTTGTACCTGACCGTCTGCTGCAGTATGCTCGGGATGTGCGTGTTCACTGTACTCATGATCGTCACCGGGGCGTTACTCATGCTCAATCTTCGGTGATAGTAACTTGATTCTTTCAATGCGACTTGACGATATAACTCAACTTTGTCCAGAAGGGGCAAGTGCAGCGACAAGTGCGCAAAAAGCGACCTCCACGTACCAGTACCGTGTGCGAATAGTGCCTTAGATGCGTGTCAGTACGGAAAGTATTGTAGCATTGTATACATATCGTTTGTGTCCAGAGAAGATGTGTCCGATGACCCATTCCCTTCAACATTTGTGACTCCCACTTGTCACACCCGCCATTCTCCTCTACGTCTCTCGTGTTCCCCGGGCCACCTCCTCCTGTTGACGTCCCCTTGTCCCCTCCAAGTCCCTGATGTCCTCATCGGACATTTGACTCATGCCGCACACGTTCCACACACACTGCACACATACAGGTACATAAAGACTATCCATCAACATTATGTTAAGTTTGTATGATATCCGTCCGTGCCTTGGCAGTGCTTTCACAAATCTTATTAGTGTGCCTATTCATGTTAACATCCTGTACATAACTGCTAAGTTGGTGCAATGACTACGTTGATCATCTCGCACATACAATCAAACACTCACGCATGTAGTGCATGCTAGGTTTCTATGAGATGAATACCCAACGTCTAAATCTACTATGGTCCAAATGTGTACCGTATGTATATGCTTTTATACACATTTGATACACATATTTTGTGATTCCAGAAGAATTGCGAAGACTAATATACTCGTATGCGTAATCACATTCACGGTAATCTCAGTCATTTGTTAAGACGGCCAAGAGTCCTGCATCCTTCAGGGTCGCTTGGCAACTTGGTAAGCGATGGAGCTCGACTCGGCTAAAGCCATGGTGTCGTTCATGCCCAAAATATTGCCTCTCCTGCTGACAGAGCCACTGGTGTAGGCAAAAGCCCCAAACTTCGTCTAACGGGTTGTTACTCTGCCCCTGTGCATTCTAGACTCCTTTTCACCTGCCCAGGGATGGAGAGAGACGCTTTTATGTCGTTTAACGTACCAATGTAGTTCGCAACGCTACAGCTGGAAATCGGGTGGGCCAAAGTCAGCTGGGATATGTTGCAGCCGAAGGAAGTCTTATTCAAATGTCCACAGAAAGGGTTGAAATGCATCCATCACGGTTAGGAGTGAGCCAACTTGTTCTTACTCGAGGAGAGTTGTATCGGACTTGGAGGCGTTAGAGTCGACCTCGCTCAATGCTAATGCAAAGAATCCAATGAGTTTTTCAGCTATCCTCAAAACGAGCAGCTGTTCACTTTTAGGTATTCAGTCCTAAAGACTTATGGGCAAAACTGATATTACCAATTTTATTCAATATTGAACTGTTCAGACATAAAGGAAGAAAACGACTTGTCACTATTGCATACACAGACATGTGTACAGTCGGTTAAACAAGTTAGGTTTGTGATCACATTTCTTCATTCTTCTCTAGCTTTCTTACGGCTCTTACGGACCAGCGGTGGAATAACAAAACAGAATGGGCAAAGTAGTCATAAAATAAAAATGGTCATGTGCATACGTTACTCGACTAGAAGATCAACTGTTCGAAGAGGCGCTGGAGCTTCTGTCAAGTCATTGTTAACATTGTCTCCTGAGCGACTCCTCCCAACAGTTCGAAGCTCGTGGACAGGAGGCGCTGTTGCTGTTCTGAACAAATACAAGGAGTCCGCTGTACCTGCTCAGAGACATTCTGGGCACTGTACAACATGACGTGCAGGACCAGGTGCTTAAAAGACACTAACTGCTCACTGTGCAGAACCAGCGCCTCTTCTTCTCCTTCTTAGTCGAGTACTGAGAACACTGAGATATCCTACTGAATATGTCTAAGTTGTTAGTACTGTAGCAGTTCTCTTGGTATCACTGTTTCGTTTGATCAAACTTTTGCCTGCAGTTGGAATGAAGGTTTTTCGACCAATAAGGCTGTGTAGCGAGACCTCAATCACGGATGGGGAGGCGATGCATTTATAGCTACCACTATGGGAACTCTCGAGGGCATATTGACTTTGCGGTTAAAAGTATGCTTACTGCTGAGGCCAATTAGCAATGCAAACGAATCGCTTCTTCAGTGCATGCCTTAAAACAGCACTATGTACACTGTACATATCGGTCCTTCCCACTCAATCACTCAATCCCCCAACCAAACGACTGAACATTTCCAGACTGATGCATCAAACTCAAAGGACACTACTACATTGTACAATCACAATTAAAGCAGTCAAAGCCTCCACTTCTTCATAGATTCTCTTCTTCTTTGTGTTCAGAGCCAAAGCACGGATAAGGTCTGAAAACATAACCCTCGAACCTTTTGGGACCTGATTTCCGTTGCTCCTGGATCTGGGCTTGACCTTGATCTTGCTGCAACAATTGCTGCTGCTGCTCTTGTTGCTGCTGAACTAATGCTCTGTAACCCTCGTTCACTGAATAGTAACGCTCCGCATCTTGGACATTCTCAAATCTAGGGGTGAAAAGGAAGTACAAGTAAACAACAATAACGAACAGTGCGGTTCTGACTTTTTGACTCACCTCCTATATTGCACGGCGCAGCGCACTTTAAGCTCCCTTAAGCCTTTGGCCGCGAACCACTCTGTCTTGGCCTTCAACTGCTTGTCAGGAATCCGGGTAAATTCGCCCACGACCTCAGAAAGGCGACTTCCGGCGGCTAGGCAACGGCCTAAGAAGTCCGAGAGTCCAGCCTCGCTGAACCAACCGGCCTCTACGGGCTGCTCGCAGTCCAGCCTCAACGTCAGTCTGTTCAGACACCGCAGTTCATTGCATCGAGCCAAAGCGTCCAGCCACTCGTCGCCTAAGGCACCATTAGATCTAGGCCCCGGACTCTGTTGATGCTGCTGGTCCAGCCCTAGTCCTGGTGGAGATGAGGACGACATCGGCGTGTTGGTGACATGCAGCTCAGTAAGAACATCAGCGGCTCCCACAAGTAATTGAAATACTTGGAGAGTAAGCCTTCCTTCAATGTCAATGGTGCGCAGCTTAGGGAGGGGGTAGCGCTTGAGGAGCGCCAGAACTTCCGAAGAGTAGGGTGAGGGCAATGGATCGCGGTCTCTGCTAATAGGGTCCTCTTCGCGGTGAATGCGACCGTGGGCGCTCTGAAACATATGGACGGGTTAACTGTAGGAATAGGAGGTTATCGGCTGTTACTCATCGCCAATACAGAACGAGTTGCATCACCGAGGCGATGGTAACTTTTCTTCTGTTTTCCTCCAGAAGATGCCATTACCCAGGTGATGCAACTCGTGCACGTTAGAGATGGACCTTAAGGATTCCAAGAGGCAAAGGAAATACAAGCCTGAGATGTCTGTGAACGGATGCCCTGATAGGAATGCTCAAGGCTCCATCTTCATCGAGTTTCAGTCCGGTCAGCTGCTCAGTATCAATAGCATCAGCACCACTTCTGACCAAAGCTACAATGGGAGGACGTCATTTTGGAAGGAAGTGTTTTTATCACTTAAAGTATGACTTAATTATAAAGTCTTCTGGCCATCGAGTTTCTGTCAAAGAAGCTGAACAAGTGCAGGAATCTTAAATTCTGGGGACGCCAGCTGAGAAATTATTCTCAAGGGTGCGTACGAAAGGTCGTTTTCCTGCTCCAACTGCATCATTCGTCAATGCAGGTGGCAAAGTCATTCACAAAGCATGAAAGAGATTGACTGACGTTCTGACTGCTGATGCTTACTGGACGTTGAAGGACGCAGAGAGCATTAGCTCCCTGGAGGTCTGAGAGGAGCTGAGCTTGGACCAGGTCAAGTGGTCAAGGGAGGAGGGAAACCTTCCTCATTCCACGTCATCAACAACCGTAGTACCGCATGGTGACGACGGTGGACAAGAAATACTGCGACTCCCTTTCTGAGAAGTCAACCGGAACAAGTCGGGCTACATCGTACAAGTCATGCGCCAAAATTATTTCCTGTCTCTAAGTGACCAGGAGAGTTTCTTGTCCTGGACAATGATGACGCAGGTGTGGTGTAGGTAATTGTGTGTGTGTGTGTGTGTTAACAGGTAAACTATTTTGTGCTTCAAACAGTTTTTACAGGTCACTGCTCTGACCCAATCGGGCACGGCACTGCACTGATATGCAGAGGCACTTTGGTTGGAAGACGTAGGAGACGGTCCTGCAGTACATGGACGAGTCCTTGGTGAGTACATACTTGTATGGGAAAAATGGCTCGGCCACTTTCTGAATGGGGATCAAGAAGAAAGGGAGGGAAAAAGAGAAATAAAGGAGAACAGTTATTGATTGAGCAAATTAAAAAAAGGATCAAAGTAAGTGGGGACTTTAAGCTTAATTATAAATAAACGCAGTCTTGTCTCTGCATTGACTCCGTTACTTTTCGTGCTGTGTTACATTCCAGACAATCTTAGCCATATTCCATGGTAATTCCACTATATGCCACGCTAACTTTTTATATTCCACGCAAACGCCGCACTTGCGTGAAAAACGATGATATATTTTCTTTTTTCTGCTCCAAGTACATAGAGAGTCAGTATTTAGTTTGCCTAGTGGAAACATGCATACTAGCTATAACGTAATACCTGCAGAATGACTTCATGATCGCTTTGAGTAGCCACCATCCACTTTCCTTCTAGAACCTCTAAATTTGGCGCATGCGCTCGAACCAGCACCAGGTCGGACACGTCGAACACCACTGTTGTCAGGTGCAACCTCGTCAGGCACTGACCACGGAGGCGGAGGAAGCTGCAGAAACAGGTCAGATTCATGCGACCCTAAAGAATAGAAGGGGACTTTAAGTATCTGGCCAGGGTCTCAGAGTGTTGCTCTAGAGACTCACGTTGAAAGACTGAATTTTCCTGAAGCGTTTCAGGAAGGCGCAGAGACTCAGAGAGAAACTGGCGGAACCGATGGTACCTGCAGGAGGGATTTGAGAATGAGAAAAAAAAACATCATAACAGCAATAATTGACAGTAAATGATGTGAAACACATTCATCATAGACTAATTAGCACTGGTACATGTGCTACATAATAAAAAAACACTGACTCGTACTAGTCACTAAGGACTTCATACCTAGAAGTGTCAGTTTGTCTGGGCAGTCCGAGGCGATCTCTGGAGTAACGCCACCCAACTCTGTGACCTCTTTGCAAACCTTTGCCAACGCCTCCAGTTCCTCTGGCGCCAACACGTCTTTATCCTTATCCAGCCACAGGGACCGCAACGACGACAAGCAAGGTGACCCATTGCCGGCGTAGGCGAACGGCACCGCCGGCAATTGCGCCAATATGAGCGGCAAGTTCGGTACGACGGCACGTCGCAATTGATGCAATGACAATAACAGAGCGTATAGGCCAACCTCCAGTACAGGACCCTGTTGGGGGTGTGAGTGAAAATCCACATCCGGTACAATGGCATGATTGCGAGACAATTTACCTTGACCAGCCTCCCTGGAATGGAAAAGGGGAGATCCGCGTATCTCCTGGCCAGAGGAGGGAAGACGAAATCTCCGCAGATGCGAAGTTTGACTAACTGGAGACAGCCAAAACCAGTGTCGTACAGGCGAGGAGGAAACGTTGACGTCATGAACCTCGCTGGACATCCGGTCTCCTCGGCTTGTTGTTGCTGCCGATGTTGAGGAGTGAAGGTGAGCCCGTCCTTGACAAACCAAGTCTTTGGAAGGTCAAAGTCCTTGTTCTGATACAGGGAATGAGGCCACTGCCTAAAAGTTTCAGACACAAGAAGGTTAGCTTTGTATGACATACGCAAGGCCCCATCTGGCCAAGCATACCTGATATTTCCTTGATCCTTCAGATAAGGAGACTTTCCAGCCAAAGCGAGGAGACCTTCCTCGGTGACGTCAAGGGCAAACTGCAGCTCCAACTCGGTCAAGCAGCGCGCGCTAACAGCCAAGCAACGCAACAGGGTGTCGTTCGCGATGGCCAATTTCAGTCTAAAAGAAGAAGTTCCATGTACGAAGTCGAGGAAAAAGTCAAAGTCGAAGAATAACTGTTCTATCGTGTACAGGGTCGGTCATATGTGCCTGTTTTGCATCCCATGTCATTATTAGGTTCAGAGGGGAAAGGTCAATTGTTCTGGAAGGAGGAACATTAGGGCCACTTAATCTTTTTTATTTTTAAGCCTCTAAGAAGTCACACGAGAGAACGAAAACAGTTGGAGGTCGACGCAACTTCCAACTTATCGTCGGCATTTTTCCGGAAACGAACCCGCTCTGACCATGTCAGAGGTGGACTGCTAACACCGGTGGGAACTAACACCGCACCAAGGCGACGACCAGACGCAGCCTCACCGTCGTGGCCACGGACCCCAAAATAACATGCAACTCGATCTGTCCGTGGTCACAAGCGATGCAGTGGCCGCAATTGTCCTGGTCGCAATTGCCGGGGAAACGAAAACGATGATATCTGTTTATATCTACATACAGTTAATGTCAATTTCCCCCTCAGTCTCCGGCTTCAGTTCAGACACGATATAATTTACGCCTTCTGTCGCTTTCTAAGGTCACATATTGGAGTGTCATTGTGACTGAATGTCACAGGTTTAAATAGGTTAGAAAAGTTTTAGTTCAAAATGGCTAGGCAAACAGCTGGTATTAGTCACGCCTTCCACTACGTGACCCCGAACATTGGACTGGAGGAGAGAAGAGGTTAAAGATAATATCCCACATTGAACAGAGTTCGCTCCTTCTGGGGTCTCTGAGGCTTCGTCGGCCCCAAAAGCATAGGAGAGACAATGATGTCACTTTTTGTTAGAGAATTGTTTCTCCTGAAAAGCACGCGACTTCTCACCTGGTGAGGTTCTTGGCAGTGGCCAAGGTGGAAGTGAGCAATGCCTCTGATTGCCTGGACCAGAAGTAGCACTTGTCCGGCTTCTGGAACCGGTGCTTGCACGACACTAGCATCTCGAGGACAAACACCGGCGAGTGATACTTGTCCGGCAGCTGGAAGGCTCGTGAGTGACGGTTGGTGAGCATGGCCAACAGCAGCACTTCCACGCCCATCCGACGCCGGTTGTCGAAGCGGTTGTAGATTTCGAGTGCCGTTTGTGTTAATTCACACAGAGACGATTGCACACAATGGCTCGACAGATGCTCGCGAACCTCGTTTACCTGTCGAAGGAGTGAAAATCATTAGATGGTGCACATTTTTTTCTCTCCTCTTGCGCTTGCAACACCTTTGCCAGAAAGTACGTGTAGTCCCTCCCACTCGTCGGTCTGGACACCTTGCCCTGGACCCCCTTGAGGAAGAAGAGTCTCTCGGAGGATTTGTCACCATAGCGAGTCTCGATCTGGCTAGCGACCCTGGAAGAGAACCAATGCGACCCAGTCCTTGCAGTCAAGCTAAGTCTTTGTCACTTACTCGTGCAAGTGCTTGAGCACAGCCAGCTGGCAAGACAGTTTGAGGGAGTCTGGTTGCCTGAAAGGCATGATCGGAGGCATGCCCACCTTTCCAGTCGCAGCCGGTTGGTGGAGGTGGGCCATTTTTCTGGCAACAATCACATTGTTCGACCTTTCTGTGTCCAACGGATGACAACTGTCTCTGTTAGCATCACGGCACGCCTTGTCAGAAGTCTCTTAACTGCACTTATGTAGTCTTTCTCTCTCTCTCTCCTTCACTTTACAGTCCCACAACCCTTTTATCCTTCCCCTTCAATATCTTCATTCTGGAGGAGCTCGTGTTGGACGCTGTCGCCTCCGAATTCGCGCCCATGGGCACGTTCCTCTCCCTGATCTGGAGGTCGTTCTTCTCGGCGAACTCTTTCATCCTGCGGTACTTTTCCTTCATTTCGTTGATCTCTCGCCTCAGCCGTTCGTTCTCCTCTACAATCGGCCGAAGCGCGTGCGTCTCAGCGTCCTTGCTCCCCTCCAGATGCTGAACCTCGGTATCTTTCTTCTCACGACAACTGCAAAGAGAGGGATCATAACATCTTACCTTGGCATAGTATCCACCTAGAGACATAACCGTGCACCCCACAGATGTCTTTGCTAAACACATCTCGTGTCCCTTATCCACAAGGTGTGCCGACCCTTTGAGCTCCAGCTCGAGGGAACCGGAAGGCCCAACAGTACTCTACACACATAGACATGTGCCTTAAGGAGGAGACTCACTCAGTGGCATATTTCCTGTTCTTGAGGGTCCTTCTCCTCTGTTTCAACTTTTCGATAATGTGCTTCGGCAAACCCTTGTCCTTAAGCTTACGGTTGAGGTCCTTGATGTTGAGGTTGGAGAGCTCGTCATCATTCATAATGCCTGAAAAGCGGTGTAAGATGTTCAACTATTTTAAGCACACACGAGTGCTGCAGTGACGAGTGCGGCAGCTGCTCCAAGAGACAAATGCTCGAGGCTGATGCGTAAAATACGATTAGCTAACTTGCTGATATCTTCCATCAACTGCTGTTTCAAACTTTGCCGAAAGACTTGTAACTATATAGTTATCTCGCATGATGACTTGGATATTCTTCAGAAACTGACGAACTGTCTTAAAAGATAGCAAAGGAAAAAAATATAACATTTTCAACTGCACTAACTGGCTAATTTTTCATTTTACCCGTTGTTTCATCCAAAAGTTGCATGTTTGCTTGATGAGGGTGCCGGGGCATTATCTGCAACTGGTCCTGTTGCGGCGGATGGTGGTGGGGGAGTAACTGTTGCTGTTGCAGGCGTTGCTCCTGGAGATGTAGTGGAAACTGGTGTTGGCGATGATGGGGATGACCATGGAGGTCGAGGTGGTGTTCGTAATCCTGCAGATGAACCAACTGGTAATGCACATTGCTATGCACACATGTTTCCACAACTGTTACGGTTGCTCCTACCAAGCACAGACACACGTACTATTTGCACTATACATACAATGAGTTCTCACCGTCATCACGGTCCTTCTAACTGTGCTGCCGCAAAAGAACTGAAGGCAGAACTGTTTCCTCGTCTTCCTCCCTTCTCTCTCTCCCCTTTCTGGGGTTTGCTTCACTTACTTACCCCCCCCCCCTTTCCCCAGTAAGCGCGCTATTGATCTTGCCAGACGTCTAGAATTCAACATTCTGATGCAGAACATACACTTACTTACTATAGCGCAGAACACAATATGGCTGAGCAAATTTTCAGACTAAGAGTGTCTGCCAACATTCAGTCTGATTACAGACAGGTGCAATGGCAGACGCAACCCAAACTTTCCACACAGACTTCTATCTTATCTTCTATCTCTCGAAATGTCTGCTCTGGAGAGCATTTTCTAGGTCACCACTAGCGGTGAAGGTGGTGCACGTTGCTGCTGGTGCAGCCCGTGTCTAAGGCCAACAACTTCTTCGTCGTTGAAATTCTCCAGTCCAAATTGTAATGACTCAGCTCAAATAAAAACATGCCCAAGAAAGAAATAAAGGCCACAAGGTCAGGCACTTGGCGGCCTACAAGGATTAGCGATTCTGGCCACCTCCTGGAGGAGGGTGAAGTCAGGCATCTCCATGCCTTTAAAGCCTTCACGTCAGACACAAAGGGCCTACAGCAAAAAAAGCCCTACTTGCAAACCTTGTAGTAAGATTGTTCTGATGTGTTTGGAAAGTGTGAAGGACGGTAGAGCAGTTTAAAGGCCGGTCTGAGTTTTGCTCGTCCGCGCTGTACCAGTACTTGGACCGTGTGTGTTCCTTAAAGGAGAAAAAAGCCTATCTCATCAAGAAATTTTAGTCCAACACATGCCTGTGGGTAAGCAGGCGGTCACAGTTCAAAACAACCCCTTCAGTCAGTCAGACAGACACAATACTAGAAAGTCTGTTTTCCCCCTGGGGAAAATTTCGTGAGCAGAAAAATACCGTGAGTTCACAATAATATTTCTACAGTTTCTCACAGGTGGAGGCATTGATTTCCCTAGGCACTTGGTAGGTAAGAGTCAGCTTATCACAGGCATGCAAGATAAGCTTCATACGCCCGCCACGTACTATGTAACACGCGGCATACCTGGCACTTGGCGATAAAAGCATGACTGTGCAGTAATCCTGCCCACTCCTATAACCTCTGGTAGTTGTCAACAGTATCTATTTCATTCTAATAGCAGGAAGGTTGCTGGGAGGGGGGGCTGGAGAGGCTTTAACGGACGCACGTATTGCTTTTTAAGGTGGAAAACTCCATCCAGACAATAATAAAAGCGACTTTATACCCAACAATAAAGTGCGGCGGTCTGGAAAGAAGGGCATCGTGGATCGGAGAATGCTACACGATGAAAAATATGTGCCGCGCAGTGTAGGTCTGCTCGGTGTGCCTCAAAGAAAACGCCTCTCAGACTACAGAGATACATATTGTGCACTACGAACGCTCGTCGAGGATGTTTTTCACCGTGCACCACACACAGGGAGAGATTTTGACTGCACACTGAGGGGTTTTTTGTTGTTGTTTCCTTACGTAGCATTGGCACGACGAAGGTCTTGCACACAATCTCAAGAAGCAGGCGGCAAGACTAGGTTCGGTGCAGATGCATAATACCTCTCCTACCCTCTAAAATATTATAGTGCCTTTCACGCTTAACTGCTCTTTGGGGCACACACGATAAACGATGTCTCGGAAATTTTGCACAGTCATCACTTCGACAGGAGCCGGCAGCAACGACGGCGACGACGGCGGCGGCGAAGCTATATGAGCCTTAAGGGAATTATCATTGTTTGAATTTTTGCACTTTTTTTATGCAGAAGCTTTCACTTGCTCTTAACCTGGCAAACACTTAGCACAACCCTGGATAAAGCACTACCACAGGACCAAGGCCACTCCGGAGGCTTTATTGATGGGCCCTGGGCAATCCTTGCAATGCAAGCTTAGGCTTTGGCCTCTGGCCAAATGTTGCACAGTCGGCAAAGGCCTTGTTACAAATGTTTTGGCGAAGTTGCGCAGTAGGTGTCCCTTAGACTCAATTGACCTCTTGCCAAAAGTACAGGAAAGACTGGAAAATTGCATAAAAGGTGCAATTCTTCTACTCCCAAGTGCCCAGTGAAAAAAAAATCGCGGCAGATGTCTTAACACTTGCTACTTGTTGGCCTAAGCTAACATGATGCAGTGAAACAGACGAACTTGGCAATTGCGGAACAACTTTGAAAGTCCTACTACGTGTTGTTTCCAATTGACAAGTGTGGGGGCCTCTAGTTCCGGGACCAATGAGGGATGGGTAACGCCATCCAGTGGTTTGGGGTGGGTCCACTTATTACTGCCCAAGCGAGAAGTCCCCGCTGATGACGTCACTTGACAGCTGAGTGGGACTGACCCAATGCCAATTTCTTGCCTTGTTGTTCATAATACGAGGTAATGGCACGATCTATTGAGCTGAATTTGCTCTTGGACTCGTTGGTAAGTAGGATCTTTGTCGGAGGCCGGGTCTCTATGGCAGACCCGACCTGAGATGCCCGTCGATACCCCCAGTGACGTCACATCACGTCAGTTGACGATCAGCCAAAACTTAAACCTTTGGGTCATGCTGTACTACTGGCCTTTGGCCTGTTGGGCCATTTGTCAAGACCATCATTACTTTGAGCACACACCTGTTCAGTGTCCAATTGGCAACCTGTGCAATGCATAAGCGGAAGTGTCAGAGAAGGTCACTACTGTGTCGTGCAAGACACAGCCTACAATAGAAGTGTCAGCGGCATAAACTGCATATTTATAACAACAAATGGCATAGCAGAGTAAAATGAAATTGGCAAACTGGACCAACACTGTTATTGTCCACAGCTAGTCCAACTGGGTCAGAGCTAGACCTAAGTTGTGGTGCAACAGGTCCATAGTGGCCCTGGTCCATCCAAGCTCCTTGGGGCTGACGAACAATTGAAACCGAAGACTACAAAATGGAGCCATCCTCTCGGTGTAATAACCGAGTCCAATGAAAGTGTATGGACGAGTCTCTGACTTGTGGCTGACCTGAGCACTGGGCAAAATGCCTACGAGGAGGAGAAGGGCAACGACTCCATTCCATTGCCGACTTTAGCATGGCCACCCATTCATTTGTCTCTAAGCCCCATGAAAACGGTATCGCCATCTTCGCGATGTCAAGGATGAGACGCCCACCACATCTTGACCTTTTACAAGGCTTCCACGATGATCCATCACAACAGGGGAGAAACACCCTAAAAGCGTACCCGGTTGCACGTGTATAAACACAAGGGCCTGACAGACAGAACCATCCTTTGGCAGAGCGTGAAAAGCTTTAGGTATAACCCAATTTGCTGCCCTAAAATGGTCGATGTCTGCAACAACTCCTGGCTGACCTTTGACATCAGGCATTTTTTTTCCTTTTTGCACCCGTCAAGGGACTGAGAGAAGGCAGAATTGCAACGAAGAATAGAGGGAAAGTTATCGCTCCTCCTCCCCCCCCCCTGTCTGTCTCCCTTAAATGGCCTGAGAGAGGCGATGGAGTCGACAGACGTAAAAGTTTTTAGGGTCGATGCACTTATTTTACGTCCTCTCCCTCTCTGTGTTCCTCCTCACTCTCCCCCCGGTTGCACTTGGCGTCAAGCACGTCTGAGCCTCGTATTTGCACAGGTGGACACTTTTTTGCAAGAATTAATTAAGAGATTGCACCAATAGATTAGAGCCGACTTCAGTCAGGATTGCTTCCAGGACTACAATAGGCTGAGATGCAACAACGAAACGTTAGATTTCATACAAAGCTTCTTTTTTAAGGCTGAAAGAAAAACTTCGTTGTGCTTGAAGCCAGCGCATCGATCGCAAATTTGACATTATAAACAGCTTTCCTTTTTTACTCCACGCACTAAACTTTACACAAGGACAAGAAATCGTGGCCTTTAAGCTTAAAGACGCGTTTACTCTGGCAAAGACGCAGAACAATGCTCGCTAGGGAGGCGTCGGCGGCCTCGGGGTGCTCAGATTGACGGAGTCGAGCGTGAACAAGGCCAAAGTGATCGCAGGAAGTACAGTAGTGCCGGGAGACCTTTCTCAGTCTTGGATTTCTGACCTTCGTGTTCTGCTAGTACAAGGGAACAAAACTCTAGCGGATAGGAAAAGCACATGACTTTTTTTAAAATAAAAAAGGGTCCATAGACAGAATACAGAGGTTTTAATTATGAATGAATGAATCAGTTAAGGTATGATAACCTCACTTCTCGCTAGAGAAGCAGTCGTATTCACAGGAACAGGCATATAACTAAAGTTCACCCTAACAAACAGGTTGCATGTACAAGTTGCACTTCGAAATGGACATCGACTCCGTCCAAAAAGATCGACACTTGCCTCACTGCTCTGACAACAACGCAGATGGGAGCCTAGGAGGTCCCGGAACGACGAGATAACCCCGGACTACCGGATTGCGAGACCCCACGGTCTCTTCCACGGTAGGGGGTGCCGGAGGGACGGGCCGGGCGGACGAATGGAACCCCGAGACAAGAACGGTCCCGGAGAAGGAGGGCGCACAAAGAAAAAGATTAATTCCTTGTTCTTATGTACTGGAATCTCCTAGTACAACAAGGCCAGTGGGGGCTGGCCAGCAACAGCTGCATGGAGGGCGCAACCTCCTTGGCCAGTTCGGCCAGCCTGCAGAGGAAGATGACGTCAGGTTATTCTCGGTCGGCCGGCCTGCGAAAAGCCCCTCGTCCTCGGCCAACTCTGCCTTCATTTGTCGTCGCAGACGGCGACGCGCGTCAACCTCAGCTTTAACGCCATCTACAGGAAAGTGATCCTCCCCTCCTCCTCCTCCTTCTCCTCCTCCTCCATCACTATGTACGCATGACTTAATACGTCCACGCATGCACAAGTGCTTCTTTGCACACGCAGCCCACGCTTGCGTACGTGGCCATTGACGTGTTAGTTGTACTGGTCGCACCTGCTCATCCTCGGTCTCATCGTCACCGCCGTCGTCGCCGTACTCAGACGCCAACGAGGAATCCTTCTCCTCATCCAAAAGGATGCACATTGTCAATCATAAATCCGTAGGTGTTCCGGCGACCACAGTAAAGATCCTTGACAAATCCTACTGGAGGAAGACGCTGCTGGGAGAGAAAGACGACCGGTTTTCCACGGGCAACACGGTCTCATCCCGCGAGAGCGTGATCTTCAAACATTAGAACGTGACAAGTGGACAAACAACTCAGTGCGCTTTGTATGAATTGCACGATGGCGACTTCAAACGCCGACTTCTTTGGCGCTGACTCCATCGCTCCCTCCTTGCTTACGCATTCTTTCTGTCCTTCCCCCCGGAGCGAATCCACCAGCAGTTGCTCACGGTAATGGGCGGACAAACATTCAAGTCAGTCATGTCGGTGCCCGACTGTTACTGCGTACTCAGCAAGTACTGGGGAAGGAGGAGGAAGAGGAGGACGAGTACTGGCTGGTCTGGATGACGACGTCCTATACGACGTGTACTACTTACGACGGCGGAGTACTGAGCTCTTTTATTCTCTCTTTACCACGCCCAAGCCTGTTCTCGTAGACACGCCAACTCTCACTGGAGAAGGGACAGGGAACGCACCGATATTTCCTGCCAGGGTCGGGACCCCGAGTTACCTCGGGACACAACGGGCGCGCAATCGTAGTGGAGTCGGGGCGAAACAGGCCGCCCGGCGGGTTTATCGTGGTCTCGGGAATGTCGGGTTCGTCGCTGGACCTGGTGTGACTTTCTGTCCCCCCTGGCGTTCCCGGCGGCGCACATCACTACGTAGGGCCGCGGGTGAGCGGCTCAGTTAACTTTTAGGGCGAGGAGAGTGAGTAGAGGAGGAAGTCTGGGCTCAGCATGGGCGGGTGCTTCAGCAAGTGCGGGGGCAAGTACCTCATGAAGAAGGAGGCCGAGAAGCAACTGGGCGACGGGGGCGCCGGGAGCGACGGCACACCCAAGCTGGTGCAGAAGACTGACGGCGGCGGCGCTAGCGCCAACGGCGGTGGTGCCGGCGTAGAGGAAGGTCAAAGCTTGCTGCCCCAGCAGAACGGCACCCAGAACGGCTCAGCCGCGGCCAAAAGGAAGACGTCCTCCTCCTCCTCTTCCTCCTCCTCGTCGTCTTCCTCTGAGGACGAAGTCGCCAAGGCCGTGGAGCAGGAAGAAGTAAGCATTACGAGTAGCAGCAGTACGTGCGGCAAAGACCTAATGGTCAAGGCCGACGCAGCCCGAGGCCACGGAGCTCCTCAAGGACCTTGTCCTCCCCCCCCCCCTCTTGCTAAACTTGAAACATTTTTACAGTACAGACTAGAAAGTCTTTAAGTCCGAGCTTGTTCGTTTTGTCCGTCCGTACTACGGCAGGGACGTGCTCAGCGGCTCTTGTGATTTACTTCGAGCAGGTCGCAGACCTTAACAGCCGTGCCGACAGTATGTTAGGTGGGCTGCAAAGTCTAAAAGTGAAACTTGACCCCCTTTAACACGGCGATGACGAATCTGTCGTAAAAGACGAGACGAGCTCAGTGACGGCTGGCTGTACGAGACTTCGCCCAGAAGCGAGTACTTGGACAAGAAGGAGGAGGGTAACGGGGCAATCTGATGTCGATGAATGGAGCTCCCGGGGGTGAAGTACCTGTGGGTCCCTAATTTTTTGTACATGTGCTCGTCATGTGCTATAGTTTTTCTGCTTTTTTTCTTCATGTTTCAATGTTTTCTCTCATGGGTGGGAAGTCTTACCAGCAGACTTTAAAGCCTTTTGAAGGACGAATACTTTGCCACCCTAAGTCCTGTCAAGAGACTTCAAGGCCTTGTAAAGAAAGGGGACACACGTCGGTATCTTGAGATAGTGCCAAAAAGTCATCTCCTGCTGCCCGCGCGCAGTTCATAGCAGACTAATGTGAGAATAATATGATAAGACTAAGGTGAAATGTACATTATCTCATGTTGCTGTTTCTTCTCTCTCAGGTGAAAAGTCCTCTCCAACCGAACATGGTTACGTCCGCCACCTCATCGACGGTGACCAGTGTATCCGCTGTCACCTCCGAGGTGTCCAAGGACGACGCTACCGGAGTCACTAAGACTACGACCACACAGCACGATACTACTCAGGTTGTCGTGTCATCCAAGTCAGAGCAGGTATAACAATGAATTTAGATATTTAACTACTGAAGCATCTAAGTCTCTGTTTCTATATAGTTCTCCACTTATATTTATTTCTAAATTTATTTAAGATTGTGACTACCAGCGATCCCATCACTGATCCTGGCCAGATTCAGGCCTTGCTGGCTGCCGGCAATGTGACGACAACACAACAGGAGCGACAGGTCTTCTCCACCCAAATCACTGAGGAGGTCACAGTGGTCAAGAACCTGCAGGAGCAGGAAGACGCAAAGAAGGAGAGAAAGAAACGGCCGTCGTCCTCCTCCTCCTCGTCTTCCTCGTCTTCCTCGTCGTCATCCGATGAAGAGGCTCCGTACAAGAAGGAGTCCTACGTCAAGGCAGAGATCGTGGTGCAACAGTCACCAGCTCAGGAAGTTGAAGTTAAAGAACAGTCCAGCAGCAGCTCTTCTTCGTCTGAGGATGAGCAGGAGAATAAAGAACAACAACCCGTTGCCGTTGTGGTCATTAATGAAGGCGTGAAGGTAGAGGCGGATCTTAAAGCGCCTGAGGATTCATCGTCATCTTCTTCTTCTGAAGACGAAGAGGAGGAAGGAGAGAAAGAAAAAGTTGTCGAGGAAGAAGACCAACCTGAGGATGATCCAGCTCCAGAGGCTGAACCTCCCCAGGATGTCTCGTCTTCATCATCATCTGAAGACGAGGAGGGACAAGTTGCCGAAAAGAGGGAGAGCTCTGATGCAGAAATCGAGGTGTTGGAAGAGGAAAAAGCTGATGAACCCGAGGAAGGAAGATCTTCTGTTTCAAGCTCTGATGAAGAGAGAGATGAGGCCAAGTCGGAGGAACACGAATCAGGATATGCCAAGCTTGTGACACCAAGTGGTTTTGTCGCGTCGTCCCCCGAAACCAAGGAAGAAGAGATCATTGAACATACGAAGGAAGAGATCGAAGAACGCGTGGAAGAGGTTGAAGAACGTGTGGAAGAAGAGATCGAAGAACGCGTGGAAGAGGTGGAGGAAAGTGTGGAAGAGATCGAAGAGCACGTGGAAGAAGAGGTCGGAGGAGAAGTGGAAGAGATTGAAGAAGTTGTGGAGGAGACTGAGGAGGAAGTTGTGGAAGAAGTCACGGAAGAGGCTGAGCACGTGGAAGAGAAAGACTCTTCCTCGTCGTCTTCCTCGAGTTCTTCTGACGAGGAGGAAGAAGCAGGAGATGAAGAAGCGGAACAGGACGAGTGATGAAGACTTTACTGCCAAGCGAATTCGGGTGATTTCAAAAGTGTTTGTTCCTTATCTGGGCCCCTTCTGTTATTGCTATCACTCAAGAAACCGTCGTGAAATGGGGTGTGTGAGTGAAAGGTTTCGTCGCATACACTAATATAAACAATCGGTCGCTACTGGGGTGAGCAGCTTTCTCTACTGGAGGGTGGACGAGTCACGAATCTCCTTAGTCCACCCTGTACACTAGCATACAGTACATAAGATCACCAACACCCCGCCCGACCCCAAGGCAAAGTTCTGTCTTGTTTCGTCTGGACTAAAGTTGACTGTCAGTGAAACTTTTGATGTTATTTCTGGCTGTACTCCACATGTGCTTGCTATACTGGTAGCCTGGAGAATCGAGGCGCACCCTTGTGAGTAAAGCGAGATCCTGTCCAACCTTTTGCCCGCCCCAGGCACATGCGTATTCTATACAGAGGTAGGTAGCGGAGGGAATCACAATTTAAAGTTTAAAAAATTAAATAACACTTTGCTGTGGGGCAATGGAAAGTAATCTATTTTTGCAGTATCATTCTCACACTGAACACTTCCCTCGCAAATGTGCAGAACAACGTGCCTTCCACCTGAAAAGATCCATGAGTTTACCGTAATGTGCCAAGAAACACTTTTTTAATGCTTTTATTGTGACTCAAAATATCAGCAGAGGAGCTTTTGGGCCGAGAAAGAAAGAAAAACTGCGTAAAATGCGCTCAAACGCGTATCGAATTACGTGCCTCTATCCTGAAGTTGTCTGTCCAAGGGTTTGGACGATGCCGTGCAGGACGCGTGCACCTGACCGATCATATTTCTATATTACGAATTTTGACTACTGCTGCGGCGTGACTTTGTCATCGCGAACTTACTGTATCAATGCTCCAGTAATAGATGTTCTGTGTTGTGTTAAGGCTATGATGAGGCACAATCCCCCCTTCCCCCAAGTGTAAGACAGTCGTCGTAACCGTGTTTTGTGAAGTTGATGTCAATATATTATATTGCTATACTATTGCGCTTAAAGATGTGCATCAAGTAGTTCACAGAGTACTTTTCTATATGTTAGTTTATGGTACGTACATGCATCGTGAAAAAGAGGTCTTGTCAGTCAAAACCGCAGGAAAGAGAGCCAACTCCTGAAATACACGCGTTCATAACTGTCCAACGATCACACGATGCCCAGCGGGATAACTTTGATGTCCTCCGCCTCCTCGGGGCTCACGTTGGGGATGTTAGCACGTAGAAGGGATGCGGCGTCCTTGGATGGGGTCTAATAATAAACAGAAGCTGAAGAGATCACGTGTTCAGCAATCAATTATCGCTTCACCTTGAACTCCGTGGTGTGGATTTTCTTGGCTGCCGTCGTCCTTGTGAAAGTGGCATTAATCTGAGGTCTTAGATGCTCACTTCTAGCTTCTTGAGCAGCCTACGTCGATCAATAGTTGGTTGCATCATTTTGAGCTGGTGCGCAAATACGGTCCGAACATTACTCACCGGTTCACCTGAAAGATCCGCCCTATGTTCTTGCACGGTGACGATCGCTGACCTTGGGGACCTGACTGGAATGCCCAAGACCTGAGGTCTCACATTGGCAGACGCTACCGGCCCCGAAAAAGGAGGAGTCTGCTGAAACGCTGGCTGAGGAGGCTTCTGAAAGTAAGGTTTGGTGATGGGGACTGGTAGCGCCGGATATCGGCTAGCGCTCTGGTGCTGATGCTGGACTGGATGACTTGGATATCTGTGTCGTTCCTGCGGAAGATATTTTGGAGATTCTTGATGTGTCTGGATATTAGGTTGTTGCTGCTGCCGCGGCTGAATCACACTGGGTCGAAATTGAGGCTGTTGAGGAAGCAATTGTGGATTTTGACCGTAGGGAGACTGCTTCTGGCTGACAGGATGGTCAACTTGGACGGTGGTGACAGCTGAGAAGAGCTGCATGGGGCTGGGAAGACCTTGCTGCTGCTGCTGCGTCCTCGAAATGTTAGGAGGTCTGGGGAATTTCTGGGATGCTGCAGCTAATGGAGGAGGTGTGGGGGGTGGAGGAGGCAGGTCTTCTTCCTCTTCGTTGCCTTCTTCATGATCGTCGTCATCTTCTTCATCTTCATCCTCGTCCTCCTTATTGTCTTCATCCACAGGTAGATTAAATCGTGTCGCCTCAGTCATAGATATGGGGAGAGGAACACTTGAAGCTGTCGGCAATGATGACAGGATTTCTGGCCTCTGTTGACTTAAAGGTGGGGAGGAGTTGGAGGGAGAAGAGGCAGACGAGGCATCGTTGAAGATTGACCGTGCCTGTAGAACGATCGTGTGGTTTGATTGAGGCTTAAATATTTATTGGCTCATTTTCTATTCCACCTTAGTGATGGCGGCTTCCGCCATATCCGACATTCCTGCGCCAGCAGCCACGTGATAAAGATCAACGAAGAGATCGTAGTCGTTGATGTCGACGGCCAATTGGAAAGCCTTGGCAAGGTGGCGACGGCGCAGGAGCAGGTGGAAGAACTTTCGCGAGAGGTCGCGCACTTGCTCAGAGTACTCATCCAGCACCTGGAGACGAATATTTAGAGTGCTCCGAACTTATTCAAGTAAATAAATAATATCTATTTTAGCGCAGATATGCATCATCGAAGAACTGAAAAAGAAGAGTCTTCCAGGATGTAACGAGAAATAAAATTCTTTTCGAAAAGTGTGTAAAAAATACAAAAAAAGTCTTGGTAAATTGTTCTATGAATCTGACAACGACTAAACAGGAAGTACAGTATGTATGTGCTAAACACTGGATAATGTTAACAATACACTTATGTTGTACAAAGCACCGTTTCTCTGCGCTGGCAGCCTGAGATCTGAGGTACTGACTCAGTACCTCAGATCTCATATGGACTGAGAAAAAAACGCAGGATAAGAAGGTAGTATTTTTCATGAACAATACTTTTTTGACTATTTACATGAAAAATCCTAAAAGTTCGGTTTTTAAGCGTCTTTTTGTAGTAAGCATCTGAGTATCTTAAAAACTATTAGCCATTTTCATACATGTCAGTTCTTTGTACAACTTTGTGCTTGAGAGGAAATGCGAGCTCGGCGATCACGCTCCGTTGATAACTAGCAGTTTGATCGCAACTCCCAGTCGTCATGAGCTAAAAACTACTCAGAACCGGAAACTAAACTTACACTCTGGATGACTTCGACTACATACTGGCATTGCCCAGTGCAGATCGATGTCTGCGGGCTCCACGGGAAGAAGAGGATCTCCTGAGTGCTGATGGACCGTGCGTCCCCTAAGTATGGTTATACAGTCGTTGCCGTAAGTAAATGCGTCAAGCATAGCGAGACCTGAAACACTGTACTGAAGCATGTTGAGGTGGAATTTTGATGTGGAACGTGTAAGTGTGATACTGGGACACAATGTTGAGTACACAGGGTCAATGTCAAGGATGTCCATTTTGGTGCTACAATGCTCAAAAGAAGGCCACCTGGACGGGG